>Ga0206941_10094_pt1 | contig 10987 bp, 12 predicted proteins | sample Alteio_BWOrgHeat_9_FD_153251 | JGI IMG/M metagenome (GOLD analysis project Ga0206941, IMG submission 153251) | Enriched cells from forest soil in Barre Woods Harvard Forest LTER site, Petersham, Massachusetts, United States -... | ecosystem: Environmental > Terrestrial > Soil > Temperate forest >...
TTCATCGCAGGCCTTGCCAGGAGTCTGCGCGCTTACACGATGGAGAAGCCTCCTTCGATCTCAGAAATGAACGACGTGGCGCTCGCCATGGAGTTGCTAGGAATAGAACAGGTTTTACCGGGGCACAAAGACATTATGCTGCCGCTGATTGCAAAGACGGAGGGAGATCGCAAGCGCTTATTGATGAAGGAAGCTTTCGAATCGATTGTTCGAATTGCGGCAAGGTACGCCGAAGAGATTGACGCGAACACCGAGTTCGAAACGATGACGGCGGGGAATCCGACACTCATATGAACCTCACTACATTCGTCCTCATAGTGGTTAGCGCAATTCCGACTTGTTCCTCTCTCGCGGCTCAGACACCTAAATCGGAGGCAGCTTATTACGCCGATGCTTATGCCGACCACTATGGGGTTCCGCGCGCTCTGGTCCGGGCCGTCATCACACAGGAGTCGGGATGGAACCGCCTTGCTTATTCCTCGAAGGGTGCTGCCGGCCTGATGCAACTGTTGCCTGACACAGCTGCGGAGTATGGGGTGAAAGACCTCTTCAGTGTCACCGACAACTTAAGAGGAGGCGTCCACTATCTTGCGGACCTTCTGAACCAGTTTCACGGAGAGATGCGACTGGCAGTGGCGGCGTACTTCTGCGGTACTAAGCACCTCGAGTTGAAGGGACTGTCCTACAGCAATCCTGATGTGGTGGCATACGTTCAATCGGTTCGACTCCGATACCTGCGCGAATTGCGCACAGAAGGTGACTGGAACAATCCAGGGCAAACAGGAGGGCAGTAATGATGTTTACCAGATTCCTGATTTTGGTTCTAACGACAACGGCGATCACCGCAGCTGCCCTGGCGCAGCAAGTGAAAACAGCAGGGATTGCCACACATGAGGTAACCCCGGCAGTCAGCCAGCTTGCCATCTCATCGAGCACGGTGACGGATCTTCATCTGAAGCCACTCTTCACAACCACGATTCGCCTGCCTGAGCCCGTGACTTCCGTGGCGGTAGGTGCTCCAACTCTGTTTGAGGTCGAACACTCGGATGAGGAGCCACATCTGGTTTTCGTAAAACCAACCTCGAAATCAGCAGCGACAAGCAATCTCGTTATTGCACTCCAGTCCGGTCAGGAGCTCAGCATGCGCCTGCTTTCCGATGGTAGCGAGGGAACGGCGCCGGTCGATTTTGTTGTGAACTATCAGCCACGACAAAGCTTTCTGATTGGCTCAACGGACGCGGTGACTGGCGGGCCCACGGAAATATCTCATGCCTCACCGCACGAGAATAAGGCATCTTTAATTGATCATGCGATCGAAGACCAATCCAACATTGCAACGCCGTCGTGGGTTCCCGGACTCAACAAGGCTGCCAAAAATCCTGACCACAAAAAATCTGGTACGCCAATCCTTGCAGCTCTCGGGGACGTCCATCAACACGGACCAGACACGCTTGTGGCGTATTCGATCCTGAACACCACGGATCATTGGATCGAAGTCCTTCCGCCACAAATAGAACTCAACAGTCCAAACGTCGACACGGACAGAAAGAATGACGAGAAGAAGCACGAAATCCTCGCCGAGCAGGTTCCTGTCGAGGACTTCCGCTTGAGCGGCCGTCGGCTAGCGCCAGGAGAACGTGCCGACGGAGCTGTGGAGTTCAACCGCCCCGGATTCAAGCAGAGCAAGGACCGTTTGCTTCTTCAGCTTGCGACGGCAAGCGAAGTGGATGACCCCGTCCTATTACAAATTCCATTTGTCGCACCAGGACGGTAACCAAACAGCGCAACCGATTTCTCCACGAGGTGAATCATGCCCACAAAGAACATCGCGCCAATCAGCGAGCCAGTCGAGGAGGTGCCCATCATCGAAGCATCCACTGAAAACAAGGAGGCGATGCCTGGAAGAGTAGCAAAGCGCCCTTTCGTACTCGAAAACAGGCGGGGATCCGGTGGAGGCAATATGACGCTGATGGTTACGGTTGTCGGCGTAATCCTTCTGTTCGGTATTGGGATGCTCGCGTTCCTTTCCAGTACCAAGACAACGAAGAGGAAAGCAACCGCGGAAGCGGCAAAGCCCAACCTCGGCCGTATCCAAACTGGAAGCGCGCCCGGAGATCTGATCCCGTCAAACAAAGTCAAGTCATCGTCTGAGGAAGCCGCGAACAAAGCCAATGTCGATCCGAGCGATATTGAAAGAACGAAGGCACCAAAGATCGCTCAATCACAAACGCAGATCAGTTCTGCCTCGAGAACGGCCAACGGGGGCAAGCAACTCGGAGATATCCCTAAGTTTGATGAGCCGGACACGAATGCCAATGGAGCAGGAAAGTCGTTACCTGCGCCGAATGGCAGTTCAAACGCAAGTGATCAAGAAGCGGCCAAGCGAGAAGAAGAGGAGCTCAGCAAACCGTCCATCGTATTTACGGCTCATCGCCAAATGGATGCCCGCAAAGGCGGTGAAGCCGCTCCGCACCGGACCGACAATCTCGGTCTCGAGCCGGGATACCATGTGGCCGCGCGGCTTGAGGCGATGGCAACCACTGCCGTGCATGTTCCTGTGACAGCGATTGTTGAATTCAACTATGAACGTAATGGACAAATTCTGATTCCTGCGGGAAGCCGCATCGTCGGCAAGATCACCCAGGCCGATCCTTCGGGGTTGATCAACATCACGTTTTCCTCAATCGAGTTTCCAGGTGGCGAAACTGTTCCGATCGAAGCAGTGGCGGCCGATATGACGCTTCAGGCGATCAAGGGGAAGGTGACGGGCAAACAGGCCGGAAAAAGCATGCTCGTCCGCTCACTATCGGGCATCGGTGAAACGGCTGCAATGATCGTCGGTGCGCCGAGCGCCAACAGCGCATTCAGTGAGAATGATCTGCTGCGCATGAGAATGGCGGACAACATCGGAAACGCGAGCGACGAACAGATCATGCGCATGATGACGATGCAGCACATTGTCGTCAGCGTGCCTGCGGGCACAGAGATCTATGTAATTTTCGCTAAAGCTTCTTCTACAGAGGCGCAGGCCGGATCGGAATCAGTCGAGGCCTCGCACGATCTCAACTCTGCTTCTCTCGCAGGATCCGCCACCCAGCCGTAGGGCAGAATAGCGAAGTCCGACCTTCAATGACTTCGGAAAGGCTCGACGAGCTAAGAAAAGGAGTAAAAGCGTGTACCTGGCTTTTGTTCTTAGTTTTCCCACAACGTGAGACGATCCAATCGGCCCCACGGAGCGACGAGCTAAGAAAAGAAGTAAAAGCGTGTACCTGGCTTTTCTTCTTAACTTTCCCACAAAGCGAGACGATTTCGCCGAACTCGTAGAACGCGAGTAAGAAGTGAAGGAAAAGCGAGTGGCCTGACTCTCGATATTAGCTCTCCAATTACGGCGAGCGATCATATTCCCCTTCGCAGCTACGGATCTGCGTCTGATTGTCGCGCTCGTATTTCAGCCTTCTGCAAACAGAATCGGGAGCATCAACCCTCCTTCGGGCAGCATCGCACCCTACCTATATATAGAGGGGAGTTCCCAGATAAACCGCCGCCGAATTATCCGTTTGATCAGAATGCCAATTCGTGTGACTTTGTGCCTCGACGGAATCCCCGTCAAGGAGGCAAGTCCATGATCAATTCGTTCAGGCGGGCGGCGCGTATGTTGCAGGGACATCTGCAGGCGTTCGCGCTCGTAATCATCATTGGTGCAACAGCCCTGGCCCCGGCTGTCAGCCTTGCTCAAAACCTTGGCAACACGCCGGCAACTGGGAAGGCCGTCCAGGGACAAACAGCCGCACAACCGGAAGGGGCGTTTCTGAACCTCGTTAACTGGGTATGCAACGTGATCTGCCCGGTTGGCGCCGGCATAGCCGTCGTCGCAACGATCTTGCAATGGCGGAGTGGCCGCAGCTGGCTGCCTTCAGCAATGACCGCGGGCGGACTGATTTGCGTGTCTGGCATCCTGCGGCTCATTGAGTACTTCATCCAGCAAGGACAGGCGGTCTAGTGAGGAGGCTATGCAGACACCACTGGTTTTCAGAGCCATTCTCGGGCTTCTCATGGACCTTTCCGTGCCGGCTTCACTGGCTTCGTTCGTGATGGCGGGCATGCGGCTGCGCTCCGAAGGGGGGATGAACTTTGAGGCCAGTGGTGGTTTTCTCAAATGGCTCTTTTGGGGGTGCTTTTTGTTAAGTCTTCCCGGCGTCAGCACATGGCTCGGCAATGAAACTGTGCCGGGAGCCTCGCAGCTGACGATCGCCGGGGCATCGCACGCGCAATATACGGCCGGTATTGAGCGGGTCACCAACGATTTTGTTAACGACTTTCTTGTAGGCCATGTGGTTCCAGTCGTGGCCGCGTCACTCGTTTTCAAAGCCATTCTCGATTTGAGTCAAGGCTATAGCCCGCTGGCGTCGATCGTTGCATCGTTATTTCTGCTTGGAGTTCAAGGTTTCTACAACCTTGCAACCGCCAGCTGGATGCGGAGCGGAGATCAATATGCGGTGACAGACATGCTGATGAGCGTGTTCGGTTATGCGGCCAATACCATCAGCCCTATCGTTGGTGGCCTCGCACTCTCGGCGGCAATTCTCAACTATGTACGACATCGATCCTGGGTCGGACTTGCGGCAAGTGGGCTGGCTTTTCTGAGCGTCGCAGGGATATGGGCCCTGGTGCAGTACTTCGCGGGGGTCAACCTGTGAAAACACTATGCGGTGCAATTGTTTACGTATGTTGTGTCCCTTTCCTCGTGATGGTGATGTATTTGGAAATTGAGACGGTCGCCCGAACGGTCTTCCTGCAGAACGGCGACACTGAACGATTCTCCGATCTTCCGATGCGTTCCTCTACGTGGTTGTGGCGAGATCCGCCGCGATTCAAGCCATCTTGCTTTGGACTTTGCACTCGGGAGGAACTGCCATGAATCACCGCCTTGTTCTGAAAAGCGCGATGTTTGGCGCGGAGGCCTGTGCGCTTCTGACGCTGCTCTGGATTGCTATTCATGCTCTTATCGTCCGGCTCTTGCTAGCGATCGCCATGTGTGGCGCTCTTCTTTCGGCCGAGATCTACTTCGTGTTCCTGCTTGCCCGCCAACTCTGGAGATGGAGCGAGCGCATAACTTCCCTGGTGATGCCTGCCATGGCCAGGAGCATTCAGCCTCAAAGAAAAGGCGGTCCACGTGAATAGCGGCTCGTTCGATGGGGGACTTCTGAATCTGACCAACTGGATCGGGAACGCCGTGATGCCGATTCTCGCCGCGTTAATCCTCGCTACGGGCATTTACAAATTCTCCCGCGGCTACCAGGTCGAGCCCTACGTGGCCGGCGCGATGTGCGCACTGTCGGTCTCCGGACTGCTGAGACTTGCAGAGGTATTCGCCGGCCAAGGTTCGGGGACATCGCAGTACTGGTTGGCAGTCCTGAGCCTCGCCAACTGGGTGGGGAATGTCATTCTTCCGGTCTACGGCGGCATTGAGATCGCCCGTGCAGTCCTTGGGCTTGGGGGCTTTTTCGAAAGGCTCAACATCGGCGACGACTGGATGCGGCATTTCATCGCCGGCGGAGCCTGCCTTTGCCTGTCAGGCCTAATGCGTCTCATGGAACACTTTGTCGCCGCAGGTACAAACGGGGTGGCTTAATGGCACTAAGAATGAGTCCGGTATCGCGAAACCTGCACGCCAAAGTCACTTTGCTAGGCCTTGAGCTTGAGGACATGCTGTTCCTGGCAGCGGCCAGCGCTGGCGCCATGCTGGTTGGTCAGTTCTTTTTTTCGGACCGGTATATGTTCTTCCTGCCCATGAACTGGTTCCTGCTTCTGATGGTACTGGTGATCGGCGTACCCGGCCTGATGTTGTTCAAGTATGGCAAGCCACGCGGCTACCTTCTTGATCTGATTATGTACTTCGAGATGCCGCGAAGCTATTGCGCCCTGGCTCGCGACCGTAAATTGACTTCCGAATTCATCATTGAGAAAGCAGACAAGGAGAAAACTTAATGCCCAGAACAGTGGCCCAGCAGCAGAGGTCCCTCGACGACCCGGCGGTATGCGAGTTGCTCAAGATCCGCGATTTTCTGGACGGCGTCATGGTGCGTACGGACGGATGCTATGTGGCGGGCTTCCGCGTTGGAGGGGCGTTGACTTACTTCGCCGACGACGAGGGACGAAACGAAGCGAAGACGATGCTTGAATCGCTTTTGCGCGCTGTACCGGAACAGAGCATGCGGCTTCAATTCCGTTATGAAGTGGTCGAGAGTCTGAATGGACTTCTTGCTCAGTACCGCGATGCTTCACGCTCCGCAAGTCAGAAGGTTCAACACCTGGACGAGGGACGCATCGCGGCATGGGAAGAGAAGGAAGCCAGAGGAGATTTTCTTACGCGCATCGCAGGCGTCTATTTGATCTGGGACCCGGTGAAACACAAGAGAGCAATGATCACGAGCGGCGGCCCGCAGACAACGGAAGACCGCCGGGCGGCATGGGGCAATTACACGCTGTCGGTGGGTAAGGCGATCGAGAAGACGAAGAAAGAGCACCTTGACACATTGGCCGAATTCGAGTCGATCGTCTCGGGCATCGAATCCGCGATGAAGGGTGGTGGGTTGGCGCCGGAGCGGATGACTCATGAGGAGATCTTCCTGGAAATCAAGCGGGCGCTCAGCCCAATGGATCCTGATACGAGGAAGCTCAAACCGAACGCTGCGGAAACTGAATACATTTCGGTGCGCCAGCGCCTGGCATCCGTCAGCATCCTTGGCCAAACCGAGACGTACCTCAATGTCGACGGGCTGCTCTGGACCTTTCTCTCGCTCAAGACGCCCCCGGATGGGACCTACCCGGGCCTTCTGCGCAAGCTGATGACCATCGGCTTTCCTGTGGTGATCTCGACCTCAGTTTCGATTCCCGACCAGCGCGTCGTGCTCGACAAATACAAGAAGAAGTTCAGGAAGATGCAGGCCGCGCAGAAGGACTCGAAGGGTAATCTCCGAGTCGATGTTACAGCCCAGGTGGCGGCACAGGAACTGCTGCAGATTCAGCAGGAGTTGATTGCAAGTTCAGTGAAGACGGCCAGCGTCAGCTTAGTCATCGGAGTGCACACCTCGCGCGCGGCCTTCTCGTCAGCCCAGTATGAGGCCAGCGAACGGGAGCTGGCGAACCGCCGGCAACAGTTGCTCCATGTGATTGCCCACATGAACGGAGCACGTGGGCTTTCAGAATCGCTCGCCACTCGCCGTTTGTTCTTTTCAACGCTGCCAGGACTTGCTGAAGACGACCGCCGGGACCACGACTTGCTGACGCCGCATGCAGCCGATTTGGTTCCGCTCGAGATGCCGTGGTCGGGTACTTCTCGCTCGCCGTTGATGCTCTTCGAGACCCCGTACCGGCAGCTGCTCCCGTTGTCTCCATTCGATCCTTCGCTTGAGAACGCCAACGCGATCATTGCGGCGACCTCCGGCACCGGTAAGAGCGTACTTGTCGGCAAAATGCTTCTGACTTGCGCCCGTCAGGATGTGCAGGTCTCAATCATTGAGCGCGGCGACAGCTACTACCATTCCGTGATCTTCATGGGCGGCCAGATGATCACTATGTCGCTCGACAGTGAGCAGACAATCAATCCCTTCGATCTCGATCCGGGACAGATGGAACCTTCAAACGATCATCTCTCCTTCCTCAAGAACCTTACGCGCTTCATGATCGGGGACAGCGGCGAGGGGGATACGGACCTACTCGATAATCTCATCGTGAATGCGATCCGGAAGACTTATGCGCGGGCGCAGATGCGAATCGGGAACCCGATACCGCTCTACAGCGATCTTTTCGACGAACTGCAGAACTATTACGACGAAGACAAGAATCCGCAGGTTAATGAGATTGCCCGCATTGCCGCGGCGAAGATGCGCGCCTGGGTCAACAATGGGATGTACGCGCGTTTGTTCGACCGGCCCACGACCATCGACATGTCGACGCCGTGGCTTTATTTCAATGTAGAGCGGCTGAAGGACGACCCGAAACTCGATGTCGCGATGAGCCTGCTGATCGCCTACACAACGACCAAGCGGGCGCAGGGCAAAACCAACAGGCGCTGCATCACCGTTCTGGACGAGTGCTGGGCGCTCTTGCAATCGCCGAGTCTGGCGCCCGTCGTCGTACAGCTGTTCCGTACGGCAAGAAAGCGCAATGCCTGCGTGTGGGGGATCTCACAAGCGGTCGAAGACTTCACCGGAACGCCGGACAAGCCCAACGAGTTCGGCGGCGCGATCCTGGCCACGACGGCAATCAAAATGATCGGCCGACAGAAGGGCAACTTCGATGTCCTGCGCCACTTCGTCCATCTCAACGAAACGACGCTCAACCGGGTGAAGAGTCTGGGCATGACCGAGAAAGGCAAGAAGAGCGAGTTCCTGATTGTTATCGGGGAGAAGGCCGAAACCACGCACAGTCTCTATATCGTGCCGACGCCGCTCGAGTATTGGCTCCTCACCACGTTCCCGCGGGAGCGCTGGTACCGTCGGTGGTTCCTCGCCACAAATCCGGGATTGAGCCTTGCCGAGATCTACGAGCGGTTGGCCGCGCGGTTCCCAAACGGACTTTCGGAGTTGCCAGAGTTGCCTGAAGAGCGGTCCGGCGAAGTCAGCAGGCAGGGCCTCGGGCAAGTACATGCCGGATCGTCAAGACAAGTGAAAGAGCATCGGAACGACCCCGTTGTGCTGGAGGCGGCTGCGCTATGAATTCAACACAGAAAGCCAATCGGGTTCTATTTGCAAGCACACTGCTGGTCCTCATTCTTCTCGTCCCGACCGGAGCCAACGCGCAGTTCGGCAGTATTTTCTCGGCCATTCTCGGGACAATCACCGGACCGATCGGAGGAGCACTTAAGGAAATCAATCAGGCTCGAGAGCAGATTCTTCAGACGGAGCAACAGATCCTATGGCCGATTGCGCTCATAAATCAGGCGCGGAACTATGTCTCGGCGATCAAGGCCAATTATCGCGGATGGATGAACAGTGTCTATTCAATTCGCGTCAACAGCGCCATCCTACCGAATTCCAAGTCGCTCGAATCGGCGTTTCTTAGTGCACAGACCGCCCAGATCGCAAACTACAGCCATATCTACTCAAACGCCTACGGAGCCCAGCCGAACCCGGGCGCCGCACCGCAACTGAACCTCGAAATGATGGACATCGAGGATGCTACGGCGCGAGATGCGACGGTGCAATCGATGGCCGCCGATCAGGGCTCGCACACCATGTTGGAGACAGCGCAGCGGATCGAAGACGAGGCGCAGACCACCGCGCCGGGAACCGCCGACATGGTTGCCGCCGAAGCCCGTACAGCGGAACTTGCCAGCATTGCGATGCAGCACAAGCTCCTGGCTTACGAGCTGCGCGAGTCGGCTATGGAACTGGGTAACCGCGGGGCGAAGCTCAAACAATCGACAACCAACATGCAAAATCTGAATCAACGCATTCTCAATGGTCTTGGAGGTGGTCAATGAGACTCATGAAGCACAATTTCCCCAGAGTCTCCCTAAGGAAACTACTCGCGGCTGGAGTGGGAATCGTGATTCTGAGCGCGGTGGCAATCCGACCTGCGCAGTCGCAGTTCGGTTTCGACATTGCAGCGATCCTGGCGGGCCTGCAGCAGATTAACAGCACCCTCGGAAGCGCTGTGGCCGCACCGTTGCGGGTCATCAACCAGGTCGAGCAGCAGGAGCGCCAGTTCCAACAACAGGTCCTCTATCCGCTTGCCGCGATCAATAGCGCGAAGCAAATGGCGAACGGCTTCTCGAACTCTTTCCTGAACTTTCGCCAGCTCGGCACAATGAACATCTCCAGTGCCCAATTGCCAAACCCACAGCAGCTTGAGAGGCAGATGCTCTCAGCCAATCCAAATAACATTGCTTCGATCGCCGCCGCCTACCAAAGTGTATTCTCGCCGCTGCCAGCGAATACAGCAGTTCCCCAAAACGTCGCCAGCCAGATCGATATGGGGGATGCTCAAGCCCAGGACGCAATCAAAAAAGCCATCGAGCTCGATGCCCTTGCCGCGCGGGAAATGGAGGTAGCTCAGAAGCTGAACGATCAGATTGCGGCGTCCGCTCCAGGTACCGCGCCAATTCTCGATGCCGAAGCCAGTGCCTGGGTGGTCCAGGCCAATGCGTATACGCAGATGGGAATGGCGGAACTTATCAGGCTGAACAGCTCTGAAATGTCCAACCGTAGCGGTGAGCTCAAAGACTCAACAACACAAATGCAAAATCTCAATCAGCGAATGATCCAGATGCTCGCTCCGCACTAGGGGCAGGAGGTTTGCATGAGTTCCATCTTTCAGTTCCAGGCCATGTTGGTCGCAGTCGTGAATGCCATCAGCGGCTCGATGTTGTCAACCGAAAAGACGGTTGCATATGTCCTCATGACCATCTGTCTTGTGCTTGGGGTCTACGAAGCATACGCCCGGGGCGGCGACATTCGGTCGCTTGCGGGTACGTTCCTGAAATATGTGTTGGCAGCCTTTCTTATTGGCTACTGGACGAATTTCTTCTCGGACACCTTCACGGGCTTCAACCAACTCGCAACCTCAATCGATAACAGCTTTGGCGCAGGAGATCTTGCTGCGAACTGGAAATCGCAATTGCAGTTGCTGTTTCAAAACAACGGATATAACAAGATATTTGCGTCTATTCCTTGGACGCCATCGGCCCTTCTCACTTTATTTGAGATTGCTCTTGCCTACATTGTTTATCCAATCGCCACTCAACTCTTCGCCCTGATCTACACGTTTTGGGGTTCGTGCCTGTTCGCCATTGGGCCGTTCGTGATCGCCCTTGCGCCCAGCTCTTTGATCAATTCCCTAACCAAGTACTATGTGCTGAACCTCGGAATCTGGAATGCCTGGACGGTAATTTATGCCGTGTTCGGCACGTTGATTACGGCGATTCATGCGAACGATGTAAACGAAATTGTCAACGGCAATTTGAACAGCTACGGATTTGGAA
>Ga0206941_10311_pt1 | contig 10968 bp, 7 predicted proteins | sample Alteio_BWOrgHeat_9_FD_153251 | JGI IMG/M metagenome (GOLD analysis project Ga0206941, IMG submission 153251) | Enriched cells from forest soil in Barre Woods Harvard Forest LTER site, Petersham, Massachusetts, United States -... | ecosystem: Environmental > Terrestrial > Soil > Temperate forest > O...
GGACGTTATTTTAATACCCGGCTGCCTCAAATCTGGCCCTTTCGTGGCTATCCAAAACTTCTCGAAAGTGGCGAACTTTTCTTTTACCGACATGGCAGCATGAGTGTCTTTATTGGCCGGTTTGTCGGTCCCGTTCGCGCGCTGGTGCCTCTCATTGCCGGCATGATGGGCATGCAACCCATTCGCTTCACGATTGCAAATATCATCTCCGCCATTGGCTGGGCACCAGCTTATATGCTCCCTGGCATTTTATTGGGCGCCGCCTCCCTCGAATTGCCGCCCGATATCGCCGTGCATGCCATTATTATGCTGCTGATGAGTGGTCTTACGATCGTTCTTTGCGGATGGTCCCTGATTATTCTTTCCCGAATGATCAACCGCCAGATTGACCATTTTCTTACCCGATTCTGGCAATGGTTGCAGCGTTCAAAACCACTGCAACCCCTGACGACCCTCTTAAAGCACAATAACCCGCAAAAGACGCATGGACAGCTGATTCTGGCTTTCTACATTGTGTGTGCGATGGTGCTTTTTGGCTTCCTGACACTGGATATTCTCTTTAACGACTCCAAAAATCTTTTCATCAACCAATTTTTCTTTCACCTGTTCCGAAGTATCCGCACGCCTTTCCTTGAAAACATCATGCTGATTATTTCACTGACAGCTGAAAAAACTTTTCTGCTGCCCCTGATCGTCACGCTGTCTGCTTGGCTCTTCTGGAAAAAGCATCCCCATACCGCAAAACATGTCTTGTTTCTGGGCATTCTGACCGTCGGCGCCCTGGTACTCTGCAAGCATCTTATTCACTCACTGCGTCCCTGGGGGATTTTACACGTCAATCCTGAATTTTCTTTTCCAAGCGGTCACAGCACGCTTGCTGCCACTTTCTTTTTTGCAGTTGTGCTGCTGACCCGACACACCACCCGGATCCGCACACGCCATGCGCTGTATTGGATGACAGGGTTCGCTGTTTTAATGGTGAGTGTTTCCCGTCTGTATCTGGGGGCGCACTGGTTTACAGATGTATTGGGTGGATGGCTGCTCGGCGCTATCCTTCTGATGATCACGCTGCTATCCTGGCACCGACAGGCTGAAACGCCGATTGCACCCCGGGGAATTGTGATCACAACACTGATCACACTCCTCTTCTCAGGCACCTTCACCTTTTACCAGAATTTTACCGCCCAAAAAATCAATGACACCCAGATTGACTGGCCCACTCAGACTGCGAGCCCTCAGACCTGGTGGGATCAAAGAGATGAAAATCTGCCGCTCTACCGCATCAACCGTTTTGGCATCAGCCGTCAGATTTTGAATCTGCAGTGGGTGGGCAGTCTCAGCCTTATCCGCAGCACACTGCTTGCAAACGGCTGGCAGGAACCACCCACCGTTACCTGGGTGGATATTCTGCACCGACTCAGCAACATTCAAAGCACGGAGCATCTGCCCCTCGTCGCACCGGTTTATCTTGGCAAAGAACCTGTATTGGTGATGATCAAACGGGCCGGCAAAAAACCCATGCTGGTGGTGCTTCGCCTCTGGAAATCAGACCTTCGTCTCACGGGTGTTTCTGAACCTTTGCTGGTCGGCACCATTGAAGAAGTCCCCCCCACCTACAGCTGGCTGCAATTTCGCAAATGGCAGCTCAACCTGCCCCTGACGGCACTCCTGCTGACAGAACCTGAACCGAAATGGCAGCTCAAAACCGTCACCAAACAACTGGACAGCCATTACCGGCCGCGTGAACGGACGCTTTTGCTGCTGCGTCCTGCCACCACCTGACATTTAACACACGGGGAATACCGATGCTGCAACACTCACTGGACCTGTTATTTTTCAGCGCAAAATTTTTGATTGCGGTCATCATGCTGTTATTGTTGCTGGCGGGCGTTTTGGCCCTCATTTTCCGCTCACGCGGAAAATCCCCCGGTCAGCTTCAGCTGACCTCGCTCAACCAGAAATACACCGACACAAAAGAGGCACTCTTCACCGAAATACTTTCAAAGGAAGAATACAAAACCCACAAAAAAAATCTGAAAAAAAAACTGAATGATGAAAAAAAACAAAACTTCAAAAAAAACACCCTGTTCGTCCTGAATTTTCAGGGAGATATCCGCGCCACCGCAGTCTCTGCACTCCGTGAAGAAATCACCGCCATTTTAAGTGTCGCAACACCACAGGATGAGGTAATGCTGCGGCTTGAGAGTCCAGGCGGCATGGTGCATGCCTATGGACTGGCCACCGCCCAGCTGCAGCGTCTGCGCGCAAAAGGCATCCGCCTGACGGTCATTGTGGACAAGGTTGCGGCAAGCGGCGGCTACATGATGGCCTGTATTGCAGATCAACTGATTGCAGCCCCCTTTGCCATCATCGGTTCCATTGGCGTCATTCTGCAAATGCCCAACTTCAACCGGCTGCTCAAAGAACAGCACATCGACTTCGAACAGATCACAGCCGGCCGTCACAAACGCACGCTCACCGTGTTTGGTCCAAACACCGAAGAAGGCCGCAAAAAATCCCGTGAAGAAGTCGAAGCCATTCACACGCTCTTTAAGCAGCTGGTCCAGCAGTACCGGCCCGATACAGACATCGACAAAGTCACCACGGGTGAACACTGGAGCGGCTTAGAATCTCTCCCCCTGAAACTCATCGATGCCCTCGGCACCAGTGATGATTTCCTGCTGAAACAGGCTGACACATGGCGGCTGCTTGAAGTGGCTTTTCAGCAGAAAAAAACCTTCATGGAAAAATTCATGGGCGCCAAAAATCAGCTGTTAAATGCGCTGCAGACCCACTCTCTTCCATGGTAGATCTCAGCCTCGTCATTCCCACCTTCAACGAAGCACACAATCTGCCGGTACTCCTTGCACGGATTTTTGATGCGCTCAGGGAGTGTTCTCTTAAATATGAAATCTGGTTCATTGATGACAGCACAGACAGTACCCCCATCCTTCTGGATGAACTTTCAAAACAACATCCCTGCGTGCACTTTATTCACCGCACCACCCAGCGGGGCCTCGGCAGCGCCGTGGTTGACGGTTTTAAAAAAGCGCGCGGGCAATGGCTGATTGTCATGGATGCAGACCTCCAGCACCCCCCGGAAACCCTTCCGCAGGTCCTCTCAGCCCTGCAATCCGGCAGCGATATCGTCATCCCCAGCCGGTTTATACAGGGAGGATCAGATGGGGGCCTCAATATCTTTCGAAAAGCGGTCTCATTGACGGCAAGAACCCTGGGCCAATGGCTGATCAGAGAATTCCGGTCTGTAACAGACTGCACCAGCGGGTATTTTGGCCTGCACCGGCGGGTGATTGAAGGCATCACGCTGACCCCCCAGAGCTGGAAAATCCTCATGGAAATTCTGGTAAAAGGTCATTATCAAAGCCTTCAGGAAATCCCCTATCCCTTTGCAGCCAGGGATGCGGATGAGTCAAAAATGACTCTATTGGAACAATGGAAGTTCTTATTGCATCTTTTGGCGCTCCGCAAACACCAAAAAAACCAAATAAAACAATATCTTGCTTAATGTCAGATTTGTATTGACTAAATAATATACATTATTGTATATTATGCTCAATCCAAGCCCTCCGGAACCCTATCATGACCAAGCATGTCAATGAACTTGAAAACCTTCCCACCCCATCTTCATATGACATGGTTGATATGGACACCCCCCATGACGACAACGATGAGTGCAAAGAATTTGAAGACTACGACATGGTTACACCCAGTGAAATAGATCAGCTCCGGGACGAACTTGAAAAAAATGCCCTTGAATTCGAACCTGCCACCCAGTTCGACCGGGATATTGCCCTCATCACAGCCGCAATCAACCAACCCGGCGCCGATCCTTTTTCCGCAACCCTGCTGAAAAAACTCTACACCCTCCTGCATTTTGGAAATCTCCACTATAAACGCGATGACAAATGGCATCCCTGGGACATGCCGCTTGCTGCTGCAATCTGTCATGGTGCAAGGATCACCGTTCAGTTTCCGGATGAACTGAGTGAAAGCATTCATGCTTGGCTCTTTGCTGACATTGACGACCTGAGTCCTTATAAGCGACTTGCCGCCTCACACGATGTCGAAGAATGCAAAGAAGACTGTGACCCCGTCAAAATAGTCAGAGAAGTTAAACTTAAAAAAGCTAAAAATGCACTCTTTATTGGCCAGGAACTTCTCACCCGTGCAGTTGAATCTGCACCTTACTGGGGCAAAAGAATTTCAAAGGAAATTGTCTCCGAACGCAGACTCTATGGGATCAATCTCGCGCTGGGGGGTGACGGAGAAATATGCCCCTTTGGAAAAAATGAAATTATTCAAAATGACGGTGGAAACGGTCATCTCTACCTTGAGGTCCATACCAGTGTTCCCGGCACCAGGAAAGGAGCCCTGTTGTTTGGCATCGAGCAGTCTGCACCCCATGTTGAGAGTGCGCATGGATTCGGACATGGCGCCTCTGCCACGCATCACGCCTTTACCGCCACCAATGGAACGGACTTTGCAAGAGAGGAAGAGGGGACACAAAACCCCCTGATATCACTGGGGACTGACACCTATTATGACGGCATGTTTTTTAAACATCGAACATGCTGACCTTTATACCATCATGAAAAAATACAGGGAATTTGACAACAGCTGGCTGAGAGAAACTGTCACCCGCGGAAACAGACGTGATGAAAAATCGGTTGATCTCAGGAATAAACGGCTCTTTAACCCTGAACATTCTGATTATCCAAAAATCATTGATACCGCCCGGAAAATTCTTGCAGACAAAAATTCATGGAGCCGCGATCTTCCCAGAATTTTCAACTGCATCCATCATGCCAGTGCGGAATCAAAGGAAGATGTCACGCTGATTGAATCCGGTATCATGAATGAACTTAAGCACATTATTCAGGATAAAATTATCTCTGATATTCAGGACAGTATTTTTTATGATGAAAACCCGGAAAGAACCATTGCAGCATTCATCTCCAGACAGGACCGGGATTACAAACTTCTGTATTATTCCTTTAATTCCAACGGCAAACTCTGCTGTCATTTTGATGAAAAAGCGGTGGAATTTTTCAGATCCCATAATGTCACTGCGATTGAACTCTCCGGGATCACCGATATTCTGGAAAGCATCACTGAAATGGCACTCCAACTGGTCTGCAATGAAGACAATACATTCCCGGAATGGCTCGGCAGTGCGGAAACCTTCGGCCTGAACGATATTTTCACAGACCCTGATGATAAAAAGAAACACATGGCGACATTTTTAAACGCCATCATGGTGCTGATCGCACCTGAGATTTCCGCGCTTCACGGTGAGGAGTTTGTCAATATTTCGCTCCTGATGCAGTCACTGACGCATGCTGTCTGCAAAAGCTCAAAAGATCAGCTGATTGACTGCTACATGCGGATGCATAACGGTGAAGGCGTCATGGAAGAAAAAGAAATGGAAGAAAAGCCCTTCGATATTTCCGCCAGTATGCATGGTTTTGAAAATCTCGATATTGATCCTGCCACTGCTGAATCTGACGTTCCGTCTGTAAAACTCGCTGCCGGGAGACTTGAACCCTGGATCAGCCATATTGTTGAAACCATTGCAAACGGTCACGACGCCAAACCTGAAATGGATGGCCCTTCCACAATTGTTCAATACAACGACAAAAATCTGATTGTCACACCCGCCGCCTGCGATGGAGAGAATACGAGCCTGCCACTGTTGAGCGACATTCTGGCGCAGCTTCCCACAGAGGGAAATCCAACCTGCATTATTCCACTGGCAGAATGCAATGGCAGCAGACGTCACTGGACCTTCCTCGTGCTGCATAATGGCGAATGGCACTTCTTCGATCCCAAATGGAGACTGCCCTGGGTACCCTTTGTCTGTGGACCCTATAATCTTACGCCACTCAAAAACCTTCTCTCTGATTTTTATAAGAGAGAGGTTCCTCTGACTGAACACTATCTCGATATTCAGGGCAGGCTGGATGATACCTATTGTGGCTATCATATTGCCCATGCCATCGGTGAGATTGCTGAACGGTGTTTTTTTGGGGGTGAGGATATTCACAATATAGAAATTCTTCCTGTGGGGCCCGATAAACTGGTGGAAGCATTCCAAAAATTTTATCCGCACCAGGATATAAAAGCATTGTCTGTTTCTGAAGATGAAGACAACTCTGAAAGGCTCTCACCTGAATCTGCTGTTGAAAATGCTGAAAATGAAGGTGTTTTAAATCCTGAAAGTCCGGCATCTTTTCCAGCCAAAGACAAAGACCGTGAAGAAACTCCCAAAAGACCTGAAATTTTGGTGATTATTGATTCTGAAGATGCGTTTGAAGAAGAAAAACATAACATTGAAGTAAAAGTCGAAACTCCTCCAGGACAGTCACCCGGAGCGGCGGATCCCTTTCTCTTTCACCCTGCTTCGCCTGTTATTCCAGCGGATCAGCATTCTATTGAAATAAAACCTGAGTTTCAGGATGCCAATGGTTTTAACCTTGCTGACTGTCTCGGGTGGGCACTGCTGGCTGCAACTGGCGCCGCTTTATTTTTCATCGGCAGCATGGCGCTGTATTCAGGACTGGGCGCGCTGCCTGGCAGTTTTATTGCAACTGCAGGTGCATGGTTGCTTGAAACGGTGGGAATGTCGGGCACTGCAGCGATTGGGGTTTCAGCAGGGGTTGCGGCTGTTGGGGTTTCGATGGCTGGGTATGGTGCGTATCGCTTTTTCAATGAAATAAGAAGGGATGAAGGGGCGAGATTGGCAGCGCAGGTTAATAATAATCCCGGTATTTAAACCGTCATTGCGAGGCCACGCAGTGTTTGGCCGCGGCAATCCAGCTTTTTACCATAATTGCTAAAAACTGGATTGCCGCGTCGAAACGGCTTCGCCCTCCTCGCAATGACGATGGTTTACATCAACCCATCCAACCCACCCGGCGGCAACCGTCCTCCCAGCCCCCGCAGCATTTTCATCATGCCGCCACCCGGCCCGGACAGTTTCTTCATCATCTTCTGCATCATCGTAAACTGCTTCAGCAGACGATTCACCGCCTGCACACTCGTCCCCGATCCATCCGCAATACGACGTCTGCGTGACCCGTTAATCACCGCGGGGAAACGTCTTTCTTTGGGTGTCATCGAATTAATGATCGCTTCAATTTCAACAAGCGACCGGTCATTCATGCCGTCTTTGACAATCCCGGAGAGCTTGCCCATCCCAGGCAGTTTGCCCATGATGCCCGCCATGCCACCCATTTTGCCGATTTCACGAATCTGACTGCGGAAATCTTCAAGCGTAAACGATTTGCCTTTTTTGATTTTTTTGGCGAGTTTCTCAGCTTTTTCACGGTCGATTTTGCGCTCAGCTTCTTCAACCAGCGTCAAAATGTCGCCCATACCCAAAATACGGGAAGCCACCCGGTCAGGATGAAACAATTCAAAGGCATCCAGTTTTTCACCGATACCCATAAAACGAATCGGTTTGCCGGTAATGCTGCGGACAGACAATGCCGCACCCCCGCGGGCATCCCCGTCGGTTTTGGTCAGAATCACACCCGTCAACGGCAACGCTGTATCAAAAGCTTTGGCCGTATTGGCAGCATCCTGTCCTGTCATGCTGTCTACGGTAAAAAGAGTTTCGGCAGGTGTAATCGCTGCATGAATCCGGCGAATTTCAGCCATCATGTCATCATCAATGTGTAAACGACCGGCCGTATCCACAATCAACACATCCATGGCCTGCTGACGGGCAGCCTTCAGCGCCGCCTCAGCAATGCTTACTGGATCCTGTCCGGACTCAGAAGGGAAAAAGACTGCCTCTGACTGAACCGCAAGGGTTTGCAACTGTTGAATAGCCGCCGGACGGTATACGTCGGCACTGACCACCATCACGGATTTTTTTTCATTTTGACGCAGCCACCGGGCCAGTTTAGCCACCGAGGTGGTTTTGCCGGAGCCCTGCAAGCCTGCCATTAAAATCACAGCAGGCGGCTGCACCCGAAGCGGTAAACCGGGCGCACTTTCACCCATCACCGTCACCAACTCATCATGCACGAGACGGGTCAGCATCTGGCCTGGGCTTAAACTTGCGGTGATTTCTGTACCAACCGCTTTTTGCTCGATCGCCGTTATAAAATCCCGCACCACCGGCAGGGCCACATCCGCCTCAAGCAGAGCGATACGGATTTCCCTGAGCGTATCTTTGATATTGTCCGCACTGAGACGCCCGCGGCCGGTGACATCTCTTAAAACCCGGGTTAAACGTTCCGAAAGACTGGCAAACATGATGTGGGTTGTTCCTGTTTAATCGAGGTGCACTTCAAGATAAAGACGGGCCGCAGTATAGCCCGGAATCGACTGGGGCAAAACCCTTGGGAGAGGTGCTTTTTTCTGGTACGCCGCCTCAGATCTGCTTATGATATGGGCTTCCTAAAATGGCGTTGCCCCCCCCCTATAAGGAAATATAGACGCATGACGCATACAGACATTTTGCATGACATTCCTCCCTTTGGGACGCGCCTGCGTGCCGCCCGCGAATCCAGAAAATTATCCCTCGAAGACATCGGCAGTCGCCTCCGCTTAAATCCTGATATTATTCACTTTTTAGAAAGTGGCAATTTTCAGAGCACACCACCCGCCATTTTTATGCGGGGATATCTGCGCTCCTATGCCCGTCTGCTGGATTTCAATGACTCAGACATTCAAAATGCCCTGACCGCAGCAGGACTTAAAAACGGCACCGACACCCCCCTCATGCCCCGCACTCAAAACTCTCCCGAACGCACCCAGATGGCCCCGTGGTTATACTGGGTTTCTGTCGCTTTAGTGATCACACTGGCATTCATTGTTTTTGTGTGGTGGAATGCCTACCCGGTTACGCTGGTTCGTGAAAAATTATCGGCCCATCTGTCCTCTCCGCTTGCCTCAGCAGCCCCATTGAGCATGGCGATCAGGACAGAGATTGAGCCCACAGCTGATGCCACACCTGCGCTCCCCGAAGCCCCGCTGATATTGCCAAGTGGCTTGGGTGTTTTGTCTGATGCGGGCATCGCTTCTCCCGAACCTGCCGAGTCCGATCCGTCATAACACAAACAGGTCAACCTGCATGACAGCTTCGATCCAAGCCGTACGCGGCATGAATGATATCCTGCCGTCAGAAACTTCTATTTGGCAGCACATTGAGCACATTTTTCGTCAAACCCTGAACAGCTTCGGCTATCAGGAAATCCGTTTACCCATCATCGAAAAAACAGAACTTTTTAAACGTTCTGTGGGCGAAGCCACCGATATCGTCGAAAAAGAAATGTATACCTTCGAAGACCGGAACGGTGACAGTCTGAGTCTGCGCCCGGAAGGAACCGCAGGCTGTGTCCGCGCCGGTATTGAACACGGCTTGCTGTACAACCAAACCCAGCGACTGTGGTATATGGGTCCGTTTTTTCGTCACGAACGTCCTCAAAAAGGCCGTTACCGCCAGTTTAACCATTGCGGTGTCGAAACCTATGGTTTCGCAGGGCCTGACATCGAAGCCGAACTGATTCTGCTGTCTGCACGCCTCATTCAGCAGTTGGGGCTGAGCAGCGCAGTCACCCTCGAAATCAATTCCATTGGCACAGCGAGCGCAAGACAAGCCTATCTCACCGCACTCCGCGCGTATCTGACGGAACACACAGAAGCCCTGGATGAAGATTCCAGACGCCGTCTCACCACCAATCCCCTACGCATTCTGGACAGCAAAAACCCTGGGGTACAGGCAGTGCTTAATCATGCGCCCAACCTCTCTGATTACCTTGAAGAAACATCGCGCGCCCATGCCGCATCCCTGCAAAATGCCCTGACTCAACTGGGCATCCCCTTCAGGATTAATCCTCGACTGGTGCGGGGGCTGGATTACTATTCGGATACGGTCTTCGAATGGCTGACCAACGATGATGTCGCCCAAAATGCCGTCTGTGCCGGTGGCCGTTATGATCATCTGGTTGAACAACTGGGCGGTAAGCCCACACCGGCCTGTGGATTTGCATTTGGCATGGAACGACTGATTCTCCTGATGCAATCATCCGGACAGGCGCTGCAAACACATGTCCCGGATGCCTATATGCTTTCTGTCGACAGCGCCTCTCATTGCCGGGCACTCCAGATTGCAGACCAGCTTCGCAAAAGCCATCCGACCCTCTGCCTGATGGTGCATGCAGGCGGTGGCAGCCTCAAAAATCAGTTCCGCCGGGCCGACCGCTCAGGTGCAAAAATGGCATTCATCCTGGGTGAACAGGAAATGCAGGACAAAACGATCACCCTCAAATCTTTGCGGGAAGATCTGCCTCAGCGCACCCTGAGTGAACCCGCATTTTTTGCCGAAATTCATCAACTACTCGCCACCCAGCCCAGAGGAGTGCTGTCCTCGTGACCGAATATCTGACAGAACAGGAACAAATCCAGTATTTAAAATCCCTGGCACGGCAATATATTCCGGCAATCCTCATCGGTTTGGTGCTGGCATTTGTACTGACTTCCTCATGGCGTGCCTGGCAAAATCATCAGAATGCCATTCGGGTGCAGGCTTCTTTGCATTATGAAACCATGCTGACTGATGAGGCACACAATCAACCGGATGCGGCTGCCAAAGAAGCTCAGATCCTGATGGATCAGTATCCCAAAACGGCTTATGCCAGTCTGGCTGCTTTTTTACTCGCACAACAGGCTGTCACACAAAACCACTTCAAAGAAGCGGCAGCCTTTCTTGAAACCGTCATCAAACACGGTCACAAAACAGGTCTTGACACCATTGCACGCCTCCGTCTGGCCCGGGTCAAAATTGCAGACAATGATCCAAAAGCAGCACTTGATCTGCTGGATAACACGGATCCTGCCTTTGCAGGGCTTACCAATGCGGTGCGCGGGGATGCCCTGCTCCGCCAAAATAAAACAGATGCCGCCCGAACCGCTTATCAGCTGGCCTTAAAGCAGCTG
>Ga0206941_10312_pt1 | contig 10943 bp, 13 predicted proteins | sample Alteio_BWOrgHeat_9_FD_153251 | JGI IMG/M metagenome (GOLD analysis project Ga0206941, IMG submission 153251) | Enriched cells from forest soil in Barre Woods Harvard Forest LTER site, Petersham, Massachusetts, United States -... | ecosystem: Environmental > Terrestrial > Soil > Temperate forest >...
GCTTTGCTACAAGTGGGTGCTTGAGCTGGGGGGAAAGCTTAACAACATCAAAATTATCACTTGAATCAAATTTAAAAAAAAAACTCAGCATTGCTAATTTTTAAATATTGATCAATTTTGGCTTCATTTCGAGTCGCTATAGGCACAGTGATACACTTATGATAAATGAGGGAAATTAATAATGCGATAGTATTTGGTGAATAATCTCCCTGTATTGCTACCACACTTCCTTCCGTTAACTGCATAGACAAAAGGTATGCATTCCACCTTCTAATCAGAGTGATTAATCTACTATAGGTGTAAGACTTACCATTCCAGATAATAGACTCGTTATTGCGGTTTGAAAGCATCCTACTAAATAAATGATTAAGCATGCTACACTCCTCCAAGATAAATATTCTGACCAGTAACAAAGTTACTTTCCTGTTTTATGAAAAAATCGATCACATTAGAAACATCATTAAATGTGCCGAATCTATGTATAGATTGTCTTTTTAATAATCGGTCCATTTTGTCTTTAGGAACAGATTTAATTAAGTCAGTTTCAACAGGCGTTGGACCAATGGAATTAACAGTAATATTTGATGCTGCCAATTCACGCGCAAGTACTTCTGTAAGAGAGCATATTGCAGCTTTAGATGCAGCATAAATAGCCCCCCCCCCTCAAGTTTCAATGGTGTAGCGACTGTAGTAAAATTAACAATTCGACCGTAGTTGTTCTTAATCATCAACTTCCCAGCCTCTCTACAAAACAAAAAAGTGCCAACAAAGTTTGTATTTAATATATTAGTAACAGTTGACAGCGGGGTGAGTAAAAAGTGATTCATTGAAGCAATACCAGCATTATTAATTAAATTATCAAGGCGCCCATATTGCTTCCGTATTTTTTTAAACAAACTTAAGACTGCATCTTCATCCGCAACATCCGCGAGGATATGCTGGTAATTTGATAACACCCAATCAACAGGTTCGCGACTACACCCAATAACCTGATGTCCCTGATTGACATAATGAAAAGCTAGTGATTTTCCTATTCCTTTCCGTGTTCCAGTTATGAGAGTTATGGGTTTATTCATAAGTAGCCCCCGAAGAAATTAAAGAATCAATATAATCAGTCAAAGTTGAAACGCTGGCGAAAGGGCTTCTTTTCTGTGACATGGCCTTTTCGTCTGCAAGTATTAGGCTTATCCCTAACCTACATTCAATTTGCTCTTCTATCCATACAATAAGAGAAACGAGCGACAAGGAATCAAGCATTCCATCACCTCCATAAAGTGTGCAACTCTCTTTATTTTCAATTTTTAATTTTGGAGTAAGCGACCTATTTAAAAATTCAACTGCCTCACAAACAATCTCAAGTATTTTATCTCTCATTTTATATATCCCCTGGGTTAATAATTTCCCAATTAAAATTTTTTGCCTGTTGTTCCATTTCTCTATCACCACGCACTACTTTAGGATTACCTACCATACTTAACATCGGTATATCGCTCACATGATCACCATATGCATAAGAATCTTTAAGTAGTACTTGGTCATTTTTTATAAAATCCATTATTGCTCTCGCCTTCCCATCTCCAATCATTGGAGAAAGTAAAATTGAACCTGTTATTCTGCTATTAATAATTTCAAGCTTCGTCATCAAGATGTTTTTAATGTCGTATTGCGATGCAAATGGTTCAATGCAAGGGAAAAATGATCCAGTAACGAGTACGATAGTTGCACCATTATTTTTGTGATAAATAAGTTCATTTAATATTTTAAAATTATAATTATTTTTTTTCTGAATATTTTCATTAAACCAATTTTTACCTATACGTTTTAATTTATCAACTGATTGATTTACAAAACACCGGTAATAACAAGAATTTAAATATCTTCTATTTATTCCAAAAAACTTATACGCATATATTTTTGAAATGAATCTATAATATTTTAAATATCCAATATATTTTTGATTGCTATGCTGACTTAAATAGTAATACCTAAGAAAATCTAACATTGGAGTACCTTTAATAAGAGTGCCGTCCACATCAAAAAAAGCATAATATTTAACTTGTTTTATCATTATAGTTGCTCTTGAACAATTTTCAGTTGGCCTACCCGGTTGAAATTAGTCACTGTAAACATTAACCAGCTTATAAGGACCAACAAACCACCACCGATTACAGAGATATTTATATTAATTGAATTTAAATATCCTCCTAACAGCATCACTAAAACTGTTGAAACAGCTTGAATTGAATTTACTATGCCCATTACTTGACCTTGTGACGCATCATCTACATTATTTGAAATGAAAGTAACGATGCCTGGTATACTGAAACCCATTGCCATAACAAACACTGACATTGCTAGATATAATTGCCACGGTGCCACTACAAACGATAGCGCCATAATTGAAAGAGCCGCAAAAATTGACGAATAAATTACCATTAAAGTTGGATTCATATATTTCGCAATACGCTGCACCACTATGAATTGAAATGAGGCATATAATGCTCCATTAAATGCTAGCAAATTTCCTATTTGAACCGTGTCATATCCAAATTTAATTGATAAAAATGCAGGCATAAAAGATTCAAATAACCACCAGCCACTCACAAATAGCAACCAAACAATAAATACATTTCTTAATTTTTTATTTGCAAACCCACCTACAATTTGTTGAGCAAACTCAAATGGATCAATTGATGTGGACTTAGCCTCTGATAATGTTTCTTTGTAGAGAAATATCGTAACTACTAATAATGCACCCAAAGCCAAACTAAAAATCCAAAATGGCGTGCTCAAAGTACAAAATGGAAAAGCTTGAGTGAGCCAACCGCCTAGGACTGGTCCAACAATATATGCTGAACCCATTGCAATTTGACTATACGAAATGTTTTGTGCCCTTGTTTCAGGTGTACTTATATCTAGCAAACTAGCCTGTGCAATAGCGACATTACCAGCAAATAAACCAGTAACTAAACGACTCACAAGCAGTAATGTCAGCGAAGAAATCTCAATAGAAAATGCAGACAACATAAAACTAAACGATGTTCCCATAATTGTTATCAGCAATAATTCTTTTCTTCCCCAATTATCTGATAATTTACCAAATATCGAAGCGCCAATAATTTGGCCTAATGGGTAAATTGCCAATAATACCCCCATAATTTTAATGCGGTCTTCATACACCCATAAGGAACTTAGTAGAGTAGTTGAATGAAGTAGTAATTTGGGAAAAATAACTACCACCATCGCCATGCCCATAAAATCGATTAAAATCACTAACATCAAGTATAATAATGTTACTTTCTTTTCAACTTCACTTTTCATTTTTCTTTTCCTTTTTTAGCAAACTAAATTGGAGTATTTGAAGTAATTAAATTAGGGAGCCCATGCTTAATAAAACATCTATTTTTCATCGTTGGTAAAAACTGTTTTTCTTTGTCTGATAATTTAGCAATTCGTGTAAGCAAAGCCGTTATAATTTCTGTGTTATGTAGATTTATTTTTACCGCATGCATTCTTTCACTGTGATACAAGTTCAGCAAAGACGCATCGCATTCATATTTATTGATGAGTATGAGTTTTTGAGCTAACGAATAAGCATCCTGAATACCATGATTCATATTTGTACCACCCACAGGACTGAACTGATGCAGAGCATCTCCAGCAAGGAATACATTTTCCTTTTGTGCTTGTTCAGCTAATTTATGATAAAAGCGTGCGCTTGTGCTCCATAAAATTTCTGATAACGTTATATCTTCTAACGCTCTTTCATTAATAAGATGCTGTATGCGTGTAATATTTATCTGAATATTGTCATGACCCGGATAAGCACCCGGAAACGAAAAAATAAATCTAAATTTGTTTTCTGATAAAGGAGCAATGATTAAATATCCATCTTTATTTACATAATAATATATTTTACTTATTAATTTAGAGGTCACAACCGCATCAACTAGTATAAAATATGCAGAATAATCTTTCATCTCACAAGAAATATTTAGCTGTTCTCGGACAGCGCTATTGCCGCCATCACACCCGATTACATATTTATATGTGTCATTATGATACGAACCATCTTTGGATCTAGTAATCACATCAACCTGATTATCTTTATTTTGCAAATCAACCAATGTAATACCTCTATTAACACCGCATTCATATTTTTTGAGCAAATTATTCAAATATTTTTCTACATAAATTTGTTCCAGATGATAAAAATATGGATACTTATCCTTAGATGACTTGTAATTTATATTTATTAACCTCTTTTTTTCCCAATACACTGTCAGTTCACTTAGTTTCATTCCTCGGGATAAAAAATCACAATCACCACTCAATTTTTCAAATATTCTTAAAGTTGAATGACTGATGTTTATTGCCTTAGGTATAGATAAAGCTTCAACTCGCTTATCAATAATATTAACTTTTAGACCATATTTAGCTAAAAAGCATGCTAACGTCAGACCCACCGGCCCAGCTCCGACTATTAAAATATCATTATTGTTTTTCATTAGTTTATTCTCACCTATTAAATTGCCATTACTGCAGCAGTATTAACGGCACTACAGCCTAAATATGACTGAATGCACTGCTCTGCTAACAATGATTCTTTTTCTGTAATATATTCTGAGGATATTGTTGAAAATTTAAATGTAATGTCCGCTCCTGTCATACCATTCTGTATAAATGAAATTCGTGCAATACTGCTCAAATTATTATTTTTATAATTTTTCATATTAACAATCTGATATGAAAGAACGACTGGTAAGGGAAAAATAAAATGATGGTGTTCTGAATCAATTTTATGTGTGACAAACTTCACCGCTTTATTTTCATAATCAAAATGATATTTTTTTGTAACAGCAATAACCATTTGTCTTGCAGCCTCAATCAATACCATTCCTTGAATGTGCTGCCCTGTAATGTGATCACTCATTTCTGCACATTCATCCTCCAGAAATAACAAGCATTGATATTGATCATTATTTATTTTTTCAGGCTCTGAAATCATAATATTTTTTGATTTAATTTTATGCGTGAGCTGACTGCTGCTTTTACAAAAAGAGTTGGGTATTTGAATTTCAAATAAATGTGTTAGTCCATCGGCTTTCACATGATTTGTTAGATTTTTTATGCGTTGAATTGCAACGCCTTGGCCAAGGTAAATTATATAACGACTTGCTTGATGACAAGTTTTGTTACAAGTTATTATTTTTTCAAGCTCCGAAATTGTTATTACAGATTCATGCCTTGAAAATTCTTTTAACTTATCCCCAACTACCCATAATTTTTTGATTGCTGTTTTTTCATGCGTCATTTTCTAGTCTCCAGCCATACATTCTATTTTTCGTATAATAATAGAAAATATCTTAATTGCAATCTATTTTTCTAATAATCTTAGAAAAAAAATAATGCTTTTTGCCTTATGGTAAGGTGACAAGAGTAACAAATGTGTCATTTTGAGTGATGAATTTATGAAAATATCCAAGGATAGAAAAAACTAATCTGCAAAAACAATATTTAATGAATTCTGGATAGCTGCGCTATTTAAATGATTGTTTACGTCGATGCCATATAATTGGTGCGGCACTGGTAAGCTGAACATCATAAACAATGATATCTTTAACTTTATCTGTAAAATTTGTTGGAATCAGATTGTATGAAAATTTGCTCGGACCATGCTGTAACTGCCTAACTAACAACCGGCCGTCTTTGGTATGAATGATACAATTTATTCCAAATAAACGGTTAATATCATCCCCAAAAAACATTGATCCTGCCACGTAGTCTCCAATCTGGTAATAAGGCATCATTGCCTCATCATCGACGATGTAGTCTGTCGAGTGCGGAGTATGGCGACGAAAAAGCATTAACTCTTCTAGTATAACTTTTACTTCATCAATACTTCCTGATTCCATGCGTTTATCATCAGCAATCTTCTTAGATTTCTTATAATCAACACGAACCTCAGGTCCCGCACCGACACCACACAATAACCATTCAATCGTGCAAAACACACCTTCATCAGCTACTCGTGCAATTACCTTAGAAGCACCTTTTGAGGACAAACCGCCAAACCGGCCAACCTCCCATGAGATGAGGGTTGTTATGTTAATATCATTGCTTTCGCAAAATGCTTCACGAGACAGATTAGCAAGATGCCTGACCCGTCTCAATCGTTCCCCTTTACACTTTGCAGTCGCTTCAGGGCTTTCTTTGAGCGATTCCAGCTTTGATCCAGGCTGGACTGATTGATTATTGCTCATTAACTGAGTTTCTCTTGCTTTATTAGAAAATCACTTGATCATAACTGTTGTTTATCTTAATATCAACGAAGTTTTCGTTAACACAAGCAATAACCAAATAGAATTAGTAGAAAACAACTATTTACGAGTGAGGATAAAAGATATGCTTTGCTGCTATCACCCAACATCAGTATTTGCTATTGATGACAATCACGAGTTTTTAACAGCCTTATCACAGCATCTATCATTGCCTAATCTATCCTGCTTCTCGTCGCCGAGTAAGGCATTAGCATTATTACAGCCTCAGAATCCATTTTCTGAAATTCAGTCAACTCTGATCACAACTACCCGCTCACATTATAATGACACAGATGATGTTTCTGAGCAGGAGGCGATTATAGTCAATCTACGAAAGCTTCACCATATTATTAACGATGCAAATCGATTCGACACCGTTTCGGTAATATTAATTGACTATCATATGGATAAAATTAATGGCATTGATATCTGCCAACAACTTACTAAGCACCCAGCAAAGAAAATTTTATTAACGGGTGGTCAGGATAAAGAAAAAATAGCCATTGAAGCTTTCAATAACGGTATTATTCATCGTTTTATAAACAAATCTGATCCAAATTTTACGACCCATTTAAAATATACCATTGCACTCCTTAAAGAAGCCTATTTCAGAGATTTAACAAACGCAATTATTCCTGATTCACATCCAATTATGAAATTACTACGCAATGCCTCTTATCATAATTTCTGTCGAAATCTGCATGCGCAAGTAAATGCTGACGAATATTATTTGCTTGACAATTCTGGCAGCATTCTTTATTTCACAAATAACGAGCCTACATGGCTAATCATCAGAAGCATTGAAGAACTAGAGAATTATGCCAACATCGCATCTGAGACAGAAAATGGAGATGGTATAGCAGAGAAAATAAGAAATCGGAAAAGTATACCCTTCTTCTTTACGGAGAATGATTTCAATACCACCGTATGCAAATGGGAAACTTATATGCATAAGGCACACCCGCTTCCAGGTGTAAAAGGGTATTATTATAGCATTATCAATGGTGACACCCATGGTTACCTTGATAGAACCCAGATGATTACTCGATCGTCTGATGCGAACAGTAGAGTACAAACATTTATATGACAAGTGTAAGATATCCCCACATTTCTAGTGGCTACATTGGTCAAGAAAATATTTCTGCGACGTTAAACGCACAATTTTATGCGAAATTAATAACGGCAATAAAATGTGATGAAATAGATATGGGCTCATTTTTGCATTTGCCGCAAAGAATACCGCGTGCTGGATTGTTTGATGAGATGTCTGCAAACGAAACTAAAGAATTTAGGCAGCAATTTTCAAGCATTATTATATACCTTATTGAACAACAAGCTTCTGCATATAAAACGCTGAGCACAGATGCAAATAGAAAGAATGTACGGTCGTTTATTAACTGGTCGAATTTATTGATGCGATATGGACAGCTTGATGTGATCAACCATCAAGTTATTCATAGCCATCGTGTGCCTAATGAGCTGGAACTAAAAATTCTTATTGAAACTAACAATATTGAAAAACTTCTTTCAGCTGGAAAGCCAATTTCGATAAAACGCTTTATTGAGATTTATCAAGAATATAAATTTAGTAAAACATGCTCGTCCCGCGAAATGGTCATGCTTTTGAATCGGATAATTGTTTATTATTATCGATATAGAATAAACGATATTGATGCTGTCACTATTAGTCAAATTATCAATAATCTTCTCATGCTATTAGATAATTTCAATGACGGCAGCTTCAGTAATATGATTTATAGCTCTGTCGCTTTTCGTGGACTCGCTATGGTAGATAAGTATGACATTGAAGAACAAATAAAATTTTTATTACAAGCTGAATTATTAGCAAAAAATGTTAGCTATGAGAATCAACTTGAGAAAATAATTGCTCAAGAAAACCTGTACACATGTTTTCAATCTCTCTATAAATGGTATCTCAACAAAAATACCGATCTTGCAAGAAAATATCTCAATGAGATTATCTCTATTGACCCGCATGATTCAACAGGCCATTCAGAACAAGGTTTATTTTATTTTTCGCTAGATATGCATAACGAAGCAGCAAGTTGCTTTAAAACCGCACTCGACCTTGGACCACCAGGAGTCGCGCTCAATGCATACTATTACGCCAAATGTTTAGAAGAACTCGGCCAACATCAAGATGCCATTTTACACTTGAACAAATCTGCTCAGCTAGATAAGCAAGCTATTAGTCCGTGGCTAGATTTATTGGTTTACTATAAAAAAATGAATGACTCAAAAAAAATTTGTCAAACACGCGATCATATTCTTTCAACCCCAGTATTATTGGAACAACTTGAAGCAGATGAAATTAAAGAAATACAAATTACTTGTTACTAATCTTATCGTTCTATTTTTCACATACAGTATCACATGTCATGCTGATAATTTGAATGATGAACAAACATACCTAAAATTTGCCATTCCAGTCAAATTTGACACTTTCGACCCCACTAAATCCATTAATGCCCACACTAAGCTTACCTTACCTCTCATGTATGAGCCATTAGTTACAATTAATGCTGAACAGAGCCTTAAACCAGTTTTAGCCGAATCATGGTTAATATCGACTGATAATCATTCAGTTACCATTACAATCAAAAAAAATCATTACTTTTCAGATCACACAGAAGTCACAGCAGATGATGTTGTGTCGTCTATTAGTCGAGCGTGTGCGCCTATAAGTGATGTAAGTGAAGAATTAAAAAGCTTGATTAACTGTGACAAATCTCATCAAAATCAAAATTTTAAACCCTCTGTCGTAGCCATTGATAAATATAATGTACAATTTAACATCAAAAGCAGCCCTGCCACATTCTTATATCAACTATCATCCCCTGCAGCTGTAGTCTCTAAAATAGCCGCTTCTGGTAAACTCATTGGGTCTGGCCCTTACATGATTGCGCATAATGATCATTCATCATTGACACTGAAAAAAAATCCTTTTTCCGCCAATGATAATTCAGCAATCAACGATGGGCTCATACTGAGCTATCTAAACATGAAAATCACACCATTATCATTAATTGAGGGAAAATTTGACGGCGCATTAATGTATAAAATGGATGATATCTACGACTTTAAAAACGATAAATACAGACTGTACAAAATCACCCCGAATATTACTGAAACACTTGTCTTGAATAACCAAAAATACCCATTTGATCATGCAATCGTTAGAAGGGCACTATCATCTGCAATATACAATACTATAAATTGTTACTGCATTCCTGGTGCACATAAAGCATATGGCTTTATACCTTATGGAACAGGCGGATCTATTGCAAATGATTCTCCAGTCTTTTTATCCATTATCCCTCCTGAACAAGTGTTCCAATCTGTACCTGAATTAAAAAGAAGTAAGATAACAGTTATCATACATCAACTTGAGGATCAGAGAAATTCCTGCCTTGAAAAGCAAATACGTTCTACAGCACGCCCGTATAATATTGACCTAAAATTCTACTATCACAAAAATTATCCGGAACTTGAATCATTATATTTACATCATAAGCTAGATGGATTTCTTGAGTTGTATGTGTTCCGAAACAGAGAGGCTTACTCAACTCTGCGATACTTTTCTCAAGGTGGCGAAAATAATGCAAACGTAAAAGACGATACTATCGATACAATATTAAATCATGTGATGTCGACGAATACCACACACGGTAGATATCAAATGTATCGCAACGTAAACAAATATATTCAGGATCAGGCTATAATTATTCCGATCCTCTATATGGATCATGGCAATCTATTGCGTAAATGTATTAAAGGGGCCAATGATAACTTTCTATTCAATCCGTTTATTCATCTAAAGCAACTGACCAAATCCAACATGTGTCACCTATAAAGGATACTACTCGTGAAATCATTTCCAAACAGCGTGATTATTCCAGCCGATGAAGGCACAGGTATTTGGCAGCCCGGCATCAAAGGTAATTGCATCACTGTCAAAGTCAGCCCTTGGAACCATACCACCACTCAACACACTGTTTTCCTTCATGAATTGCCGAAAGGCGGCGAAGTGGGAGAACATGCTCACAATAATGGTATTGAAATATTTGTATGCCTTAGCGGAGAAGGAATTCTGACCATCGATGGAAAAGATAACCCATTTAAAATGCATGACGTTGCATACATTGACATGAACAGCCTGCATCGAATCAAGGCGATCAGCAATGAACCACTCAAATATATGGTAATATTGACTCCAACTGGTCTCGAAGAAAGGTTAAAATTAATGGGTAAAACGAAGTCAGATAAAAATGAACTCCCACCTGAAAACTTTGATTCCGAAATAGGAAAACAATCTTCACATGGCGTAGTATAATTAATCTGCTTTTTTTGTAATATCTCATATAGGCGACAAACAATCCTATTTGAATCAATACTACCAACCCACAGGTACTGTTGACACTTAAATAACTCAGTAATAATGTAAGCAGAATCGGCGAAAGAAAAAATATAAAATTACGTTGCATTTGTGCGAGCGCACAATAAGCATGAATTAGCTGGATATTATTGCCTGCGCTAACAACAAGATCATCTCTGAATTTCTGAGCTGAAAAATCTGTCAAGAGACATATGACCACTGCAGCA
>Ga0206941_10313_pt1 | contig 10883 bp, 11 predicted proteins | sample Alteio_BWOrgHeat_9_FD_153251 | JGI IMG/M metagenome (GOLD analysis project Ga0206941, IMG submission 153251) | Enriched cells from forest soil in Barre Woods Harvard Forest LTER site, Petersham, Massachusetts, United States -... | ecosystem: Environmental > Terrestrial > Soil > Temperate forest >...
AAAAAATATTTTGATCTTTTATATTTTAATCTTTTTTGCGTCTTTGCGATTTTGCGCCTTTGCGTTAAAGCTTTTAATCTTTTACCTCTTTGGTGTTAATTTTCTCCAAGCTATGTTCAAACCCCTCCCCCTTTACATCGGTCTTCGCTACACTCGCGCTAAACGTCGCCAGAATTTCATTTCTTTTATTTCCCTTGCTTCCATGTTGGGCATTGCACTGGGTGTCACCGTGCTCATCACTGTTTTGTCCGTCATGAACGGCTTCGATTACGAAATCCAAAATCGTTTATTCAGTCTCGCTAATCAGGTCACTATTTCTCGTGTAGACGGCCCCATCAAAGATTGGAAAGCGCTACAAAAACAGGTAGAAAAACAACCTCAAGTCGTGAGCGCCGCACCTTTTATCAGCCAGCAGGGTCTACTCACACATTTAGGTGTATCAGCACCCTTGATGATTACCGGCATTTTGCCTGCGGAAGAAAGCCGTGTGTCTGACATGGCCTCCCACTTAACCGAAGGCAATTTCGACAGCTTAAAGCCCAAAGCGTTTAACATGGCGGTAGGTGAAGGCTTAGCTTCAGATTTGGGATTACGCATCGGCGATAAAGTCATTTTGTTTACCACACAAGCCACCCCTACCCCCTTTGGTATTCAACCACGCTTTAGACAATTCACGATCAGCGCAATTTTTCATGTAGATGGCAACCCATTGATGGATCGTGGCTTGGCCTTCATTCATCTCAATGATGCCCAAAATTTATATCAGATGAAAAACAGCGTGAGCAGTTTACGTCTACATATCAGTAATTTATACGCGGCACTGAGTGTGTCTGAAAATCTGGAAAATATCTTACCTAACGGCTACGTCGTGGGAAATTGGACACAGGAATACAACGCGCTCTTCAAAGCCATTAAGATGGAAAAAACCATGATCTTTATGTTGCTGCTATTTATCGTTGCTGTTGCTGCGTTTAATCTCGTCTCATCGCTGGTGATGGCAGTCAATGACAAACAAGCCGATATCGCGATTTTAAGAACCTTAGGCGCTACACCAAGAATGATCATGTGGATTTTTATTGTGCAGGGTTTTGCGATTGGCGCCGTGGGGACGATACTGGGTTTGATCGGCGGGATTTTGCTCGCCTCCAATGTCTCGTCTGTCGTGAATTTTATCCAAATGATATTCAACGTAGAGTTTATTTCTTCGTCAGTGTATTTTTTAAACTACCTGCCTTCACGGCTAGAATGGGCAGATGTATGGCAGATTTGTGTGATTGCGTTGGGGATGAGTTTAGTCGCGACGTTGTATCCTGCTTGGCAAGCATCGCGCGTGCAACCTGCGGAGGCACTAAGATATGAATAATGAGCCCTTGTCCGTATTAGGCTGCCACAACTTAAGCAAAACCTTCACCGACGGTAAATTACAAGTCTGTGTCATCAACAACGTGAGCTTCTCTGTACACCGCAAAGAACGCGTCGCCATTGTCGGCGCATCTGGCGCAGGCAAAAGCACGTTATTACATCTACTCGGCGGATTAGACAAACCAACCAGCGGCAATGTGTGGATCCAAGACCAAGACATCAACGCCTTATCAGAAAACAAAAAAAGCGAACTGCGCAATCGTTACTTGGGATTTATTTATCAGTTTCATCATATCCTCCCCGAATTTAATGCCTTAGAAAATGTCGCGATGCCATTGTTGATCGGTGGTGCGAACGCCCGCGTGGCAAAAACACGTGCCAAAGAAATGCTTGCCGAAGTGGGCTTAAGCCATCGATTGAAACATCGCCTGGGCGAATTATCAGGTGGAGAGCGCCAACGGGTTGCCATTGCACGTGCATTAGTGAATAATCCCGCCTGCGTTTTGGCGGATGAACCCACAGGCAACTTGGATCACAACACCGCAGAAAACGTGATTGAATTGATGCTCAATCTGAATCAGCGATTACAAACCAGTTTTGTGATTGTGACGCACGATTTAGCATTAGCCAGTCGGATGGACAGGACAGTCACGATGGTCGATGGAGCGTTAACGTAGGTACATAACTTTTGGGGAGATAAAAATGGCGAGAGAATTTTTTGAACGACGGGCTCCATTTGCTCTAAACATGGCGATGAATGGCGTAAGCGTATTGCTGGGTGCAGGGTGTGCAATGTGTACGGTGGTTGAAGCATATAGAACTCATACTTCTCATCAATGGTTTGATCTTTTGGGTTTGTATGCTGGCACAGCTCTATTACGACGTGGTGGTCTATTGAACCAAAGAGCTTTTTATTTTGGAGCTGTCATTGGCTCATCTTTTGCTATGGGGACACTTCCTGATAGTTATAGAAGAAATACTGCTGCTCAATCAGCTCAAGAACCTGCAAGCCAAACTATTACTTTCGGCAATTAAATGTAATTTTAAAAAACTAAAACTAGAGGACTAAAACTATGGCCAGAGAATTCTTTGAACAACAACTTCCACTTGGGACAAGCGTACTATTGGGTGCAGGATTTGGTATGTGTGCTGTGAATGCAGCATATGGTGGACCCTCCCCATTACTGACCTTTGCTATGCTAGGTTTTTTTACAGCTAAAGCAGCATATGCTGGTATGTTAAATATAAAAGCTTTTAGTGTTGGCCTTGTCACTGGCACAAGTGTTGCTTTAAATTTAAACTTTGGAGATAGCAATGCAGCTGCTCAATCAAACCAACAACCTACTTTCAAGGGCGGTCGTTTAGGTAGAGCTTTTTAACATACAAACAACTTTCAAGGAGCTTAATTTATGCATTATTCTAAAAAACTTTTCCTTTCTTTATTAATTCTCACCAGCACTTCTGTTTTTGCTGCTGAAAAATGCTTATCTGGCGAAGAAGTCCCTTCTCAGCAACAAGTCAAAGCGCTTTTCGATGAATGGAACACAGCACTCCAAACAAAAAACCCCGATAAAGTCACAGCAGAATACGCAAAAAATGCGGTACTGCTACCTACTTTATCTAACACACCTCGTACCAATCATGCAGAAATTCGTGCTTATTTTGTGGATTTTCTGAAAAAAAATCCTGTTGCCACAATTGATAAACAAGTGATGACTGGTGGTTGTAACTGGGCGTCTGATACAGGCATTTATACTTTTCAATTAACCGATCCAGAAAAAGGACGTGCTTCAACACAAGCGCGTTTCTCATTTGTGTATGAAAGAATTGATGGGCAATGGATGATTGTGAGTCATCATTCGTCATTGATGCCGGAAACAGAAGAAAATAATTAAGAGGAAAACAAACAATGCAAGAAAGAAATCCCCTATTTAACTCTAACAGTTTTATTATAGGGGCAAGTGCTCCTCTTATGGTGGCAATAGCTTTGTGTTTGGAAAAGTTACCTATTGGTGTCGTGGCTGTCGCTGCAATCTCGTTAGCATACAAACTTTTACCAAGAGAGATTTTTGATAGAAGAAGTTTTTGGAAGGGCGCTGTGGTAGGCGCAATTCCTGCCACTATGGCAACTGTTAGTTTTTTCAATAACCTTGTCGAACCTTCGCCTTCACCTACAATAGTGTCGCCACCTTCACTTTAATCTTTTTGACTCCCGCAAACGCTGGATATTTTTTCAATGCAGCCACCAACTCTCGCGTACGGTACTGGAGTTGTGTGGCTTGACTGGCATTACTCACCGCTATCAATAAAAACTTCTCGTTAATTTCTAACACCCTGCACTGCCCCATTAACTCTAACGGACATTCCTGATCGAACAATTCCTGTAATGATTGCATGACTTTTACGCGTGATTGCAGCTGCGCAAACCAGGATGAGTTTTCACATTGTTTGAAGAGTGTTTGAAGGGGTTTTTCTATAGATTGCTCATACATTCTATGACATACTCCGCCCAGTTTAATTTTTAAAAAATTTTGTTTGTGGGCACACATGTCGAAAAACACGACATATTTTGCCCACCCTACATTTTTAAACCCATGCTCCTAAATCTCCTACAAAAAACCTTCGGTTCCCGCAATCAGCGACTAATCCGCCGCATGAACAAAGTGGTAGATAAAATTAACCGCTTAGAGCCAGACATGCAAGCGCTTTCAGATGCTGCCCTGCAAGCAAAAACGCAGGAATTCAAATCACGCCTGCAATCAGGTGAAACACTGGATGCACTTCTACCCGAAGCTTTCGCCGTCGTGCGTGAAGCAAGCGCACGCACCTTAGGTCTGCGTCATTTCGATGTGCAGCTGATCGGCGGCATGGTATTACACTCCGGCAAAATCGCTGAAATGCGTATGGGTGAAGGTAAAACACTCGTCGCAACCCTTCCCGCTTATCTCAATGCACTCACCGAAAAAGGCGTGCATATCATCACCGTCAACGACTATCTTGCCAATCGCGATGCCGATTGGATGCGTCCCATCTACGAATTTTTAGGATTAACCGTAGACGTCAATCTGCCCAATTTAACGCAAGCACTCAAAAAAGCCGCGTACTTTGCTGATATCACGTACGGCACGAACAACGAATTTGGTTTTGATTATCTGCGAGATAACATGGCGTTTGACCTCACAGGCAAAGTACAGCGTGATTTACATTATGCGATCGTCGATGAAGTCGATTCTATTTTGATTGATGAAGCACGCACACCGCTGATTATTTCTGGCATGGCAGAACAAAGCTCTGATCTGTATGTAGAAATGAATAAAATTATCCCTAAGCTGACCAGACAAAAAGAAGAACCAACGCCAGATTCAGATATCCAACCACCCGGTGATTACAACATTGACGAAAAAGCACGCCAAGTATTTCTCACTGAAGAAGGTCACACCACCATCGAACATTTATTGAGCGATTGCGGATTACTCAAAGAAGGCTCAAGTTTATACGACACTGCGAACATCTCTCTGATGCATCACCTGTACGCTGCCTTACGTGCGCACACACTCTATCATCGTGATGTGGATTACATTGTCAAAGATGGACAAGTCATTATCGTAGATGAACACACGGGTCGCTTAATGGCAGGACGTCGCTGGGGCGATGGGTTACATCAAGCCACCGAAGCCAAAGAAGGCGTCGCGATAAAAAGTGAAAATCAAACGCTGGCATCGATCACCTTCCAAAATTATTTCCGCCTATACGAAAAAATCAGTGGCATGACTGGTACCGCAGATACAGAAGCGTTTGAATTTCAGCAGATTTATGGGTTAGAAGTTGTGGTGATTCCCACGAATAAACAAGTGATTCGCCGCGATTTACCCGATCAAGTGTATTTATCTAAAGACGCCAAATTCAACGCCATCGTTAAAAGTATCAAAGAGCGCAAAGAAAAAGGCCAGCCTGTATTAGTCGGCACAGCATCGATCGAAACATCTGAATATTTAGCGGCGTTGCTAGACAAAGAAAATATTCCACACCAAGTGTTAAACGCAAAATTCCACGAACAAGAAGCTAAAATTATTGCTGAAGCGGGTCGCCCTGGCACGGTGACTATCGCGACCAACATGGCAGGTCGTGGTACGGATATTGTGTTGGGTGGCAATGTACCAATAGAATCAGAGCCGCGACTGCAAGGGAGCGTTGCCAGCGATGTTGATCCTAAAAATGTCTCACCTCAGTCTGACGATATAATTCTCTCTCCCAAAGATGAAAAATCCGATTGGCAAAAACGCCATGACCAGGTCATTGCCGCAGGCGGCTTACATGTGCTCGGCACCGAACGTAACGAATCACGTCGTATCGATAATCAATTACGCGGACGATCAGGTCGTCAAGGTGACCCCGGTTCTTCGCAATATTATTTATCACTCGAAGATAATCTCATGCGTATTTTTGCACCGCAACGCATGGGCAATATCATGCGACGTTTAGGCATGAAGGAAGACGAAGTGATCGAAAACACTGTGGTGACACGCTCGATTGAAAACGCGCAGCGCAAAGTAGAAGGACACAACTTTGATATGCGTAAACAATTATTAGAATACGATGATGTCGCCAACGATCAACGCAAGATCATCTATCAACAACGCAAAGAATTGATGGCTGCGACTGACATTGCCGACACCATAGAAGTAATCCGCGGCGATGTATTAAAAAATGTGATTGATGAATTTATTACACCACAAAGCTTAGAAGAAGAATGGAACATCACAGGCCTGGAAGAAAAACTTAGCGAGGATTTTGGTCTGCAGTTATCTTTACGAAAAATGTTAGAAAAAGATACTAATCTGCACGAAGAAACACTCCGTGACTTTATTTTAAATGAACTGGTTCAACAATATCGTGCAAAAGAAACCCTAGCCGGCAATACAGTACTGCGACAAATTGAAAAAACAGTGATGCTGCAAAGTTTAGATTCACACTGGCGCGAACATTTAGCGGCGATGGATCATTTGCGTAAAGGCATTCATCTACGTGGCTATGCACAAAAAAATCCTAAGCAAGAATACAAACGCGAATCGTTTCTGATGTTCACTGATTTGCTCAATGAGATTAAACAAGAAGTCATCAGCATATTAAGCAAAGTGGAAGTACGTGAACCTGCTGATGTAGAAATGCTCGAAGCACAGCGTAAACGTGACTCTGCGTTGCAAAACTTGCAATTTATGCATCCAGAAACGACTGGCAGCGCTACGCTTTCGCTTCCCGCTGAAGGCGAACCTGATGGAGATGAGATGCAATCTACATCATCACGTCCTGTAGCACGCGTAGCCCCTAAAGTTGGTCGTAACGACCCATGTCCTTGTGGTTCTGGGAAAAAGTTTAAGCAATGCCATGGGGTAATAACATAAAAAAATAAAATCTTTAACGCAAAGGCACAAAGACGCTATAAAGGCAAAGATCGCAAAAATGCAAAATCGTTAAATCTTTAAAATACATTTAGATCTTTTATGGTTTAATCTTTTTTGCGTCCTTTGCGCCTTTGCGTTAAAATTTTTAAAAAAAACTTATGACTCAACCCACCCAAGTAGCCGTCGGCGTCGTCATCAACCCCCAAGGCCAAATACTCATCGCCCTACGTCCCTCGCATAAACTACAAGGTGACTTATGGGAATTTCCTGGCGGAAAAATTGAGCACGGCGAAACACCTGAACAAGCACTGCATCGCGAATTACAAGAAGAAGTGGGTATCACGATTTTTTCTCCCACACCACTCGTACAATGCGAGCATCACTACAAAGACAATCACGTCGCGTTAGAAGTTTTTGTTATTCGTGAATTTGCGGGTATCGCTTCCGGATTAGAAGGACAAAAAATTGACTGGGTGATGCCTGAAGAATTATTAAAGCTTCCGCTGCTATCTGCGAATCATCCAATTGTTGAAGCGATTTTGACTCTTAGCCCAATGGCAGCAACTTAAGAAAATAATTATTTACCACAGAGGCACAAAGACACAAAGGCACAGAGAAAAAATTAAATTCAAAAAATTATTGAAAAATTAAGAACACAGAGAAAATATTGAGAAAATTTTTGTATTTTATGTTTTCTCCATGTTTTCTTGTTTTATTCTTTGTGCCTTGTTTTTTTAAAATTTTTTTAATATCTTTCTGTGTCTTTGTGTCTTTGTGTCTTTGTGTCTTTGTGCCTCTGTGGTACATTTTATTTAAAATCTTTATCAAGGTTCTTAAGTTAGCGCCCTTAACTCTTACCCCATCTCCCCCGGATCCACATCCAACGACCATCTCACCCTACCCTTGATTTTAAGCGCCTCAATCCTCAACATTAATGCTGATAAATAGCGTTGCAAAACTTGCCTATCACACGCTTGAAATAATAATACCGCACGAAAAAATCCTGCTTTACGCTCCATCAGTGCAGGAATAGGTCCCAATAATTTTATATCCTTAGAAATATCTTTAGAAATATCTTTCACCTTCAATAAAAAATCCAACGCGCTTTTTTCTTTTTTTGTCTCTGCACGTAATAGCGCTAAATAAGAAAAAGGCGGCCAATACGCTTTTTTTCTTTCTTCTAACAATACTTTTGCAAACGCGGCATAGCCTTGATGAATCAACGTCTGTAACAAAATATTATCAGGCTGATGCGTTTGCAAAAACACCTGCCCAGGTTTTTCCGCACGTCCGGCTCGTCCTGCAACCTGTAAAATCAACTGCCCCATGCGTTCTGTCGCGCGAAAATCTGTGCTATACAATCCACTGTCTGTTTCTACAACGCCAACCAATGTGACGTTCGGAAAATGATGTCCTTTGGCTAACATTTGTGTGCCAATCAAAATTTGATTTTTCCCATCGATGATTTGCGTGAGCGCATGTTCCATCGCATCTTTATGACGTATGGTGTCTCTATCGATGCGAATAATTTCTGTATAAGGAAAATGTGCTTTTAAGCCATGTTCCAAACGTTCCGTGCCTACGCCTAGATGAAATAACTCTGGACTATGACACGCGCCACAAATTTTCAGCATGGCATATTCTTTATCACAATGATGGCACACCAAGCGTTGCGGGCGATGATGTAATGTGAGTCGCGCATCGCAACGTAAACACTGTGCTGACCAACCACACGCGTGACACATCAACACAGGCGCATAACCACGACGGTTTAAAAAAAGCAGTACTTGATTGCCTTGTTGCAAATGCTCACGCATCACCGTGATTAATTGTGGATCTAATCCATGTTCTAATTGTTTGCTACGTAAATCAAGCAGGTGGAACGAAGGCATCAACGCGCTGCCTGCACGCAGCGGCAACAACAAACGTGTGTAACGACCCGTGTCACTGTTGTAAAAAGTTTCTAAACAAGGCGTTGCCGTGCCCAATATCACAGGGATATTTTCAAGACGTCCACGCACGATCGCTAAATCACGTGCAGAATATCGAAAACCGCTTTGCTGCTTAAACGATTGATCGTGTTCTTCATCTAAAATAATCACGCCTAAGTTTGTAAAAGGTGTAAAGATCGCTGAGCGCGTGCCAATGATAATTTTTGCTTCTCCCCGCGATGCACGAATCCATGCATCACGTCGTTGGGCATTCGTCAGCTTTGAATGGAGTGCAATGATGGGTACTGAAAAACGCTGCTCAAAACGTGCAATGGTTTGTGGTGTTAAACCAATTTCTGGCACGAGCACTAACGCTTGTTTATTTTTTTCCAGCACCTGTGCGATGACTTGCAAATACACTTCAGTTTTCCCACTGCCTGTCACACCTTCTAATAAAAAAGTTTCAAAACCTGGAGCTGAATTAATTTTTTCTACCGCGGTTTGTTGATCTGAATTTAATGCCAGCGGTGATTGTGTTTGACGAGGCGTGACTAACAAGGCTTTAGGAATAATTTTTTTCGTGGGATTTTTTTTGGATAATGTCCTGAATAAGACAGGCAAGGTGCCTAAAATCACTTCTCCGATAGGATGCTGATAATAACGACTTGCCCATTGATAAAGTTCAAATATGGCTGGTGTAAAAATGGGCTCTTCATCAAGTATAGCTGTGATGGGTTTGAGTTTTTCTGGTGGAATACAAGAGGTCTGATTTACTGCTAATAAAACAGCGACAACTTGTGTTTTACCAAAAGGCACAAGTAGGCGAATACCCGGTTTGAGTGATGATGTGTTTTCGTTATCAGGTAATAAATAATCGAAGCAATGGCGCAGGGGTTTGAAGATAGCGACGTGGAGGATGGTTTGACTAGACAGTGACATGTCTATTCATCCCGCGCAATTTGTATATCAACGTCAGCAACGTCAAGAGCAACAACGCCGCAACGCCGTTATGCGCAACAGCCATACTCAAGGGCAATTTCATCATGACATTCGCGATACCTAACAACACCTGCAACACCAACAACACTAATAAAACTCCCGCTGTGCTTCGCAGGCCTTCCGTCTTATTTGCAAATACAATCCATAATCCTAACATACCTAAATAAAGCGCTGTGATAAACGCCCCATAACGATGCATCATCTGAATGGTGATACGCACCGGTGTTTCTAATACGCCGCCTTCGTAATTTATCCCGATAGGCTGAAATAATTGAAACGCTTGTTGTAATGCCAAAGGCGGAAACAAACTGCCATGGCAATACGGGAAATCCTGACATGCTAGTGCAGAATAAGTCGTGCTTGTCCATGCGCCTAAAAATATTTGTACGATTAAAATACACAAACCCATCACAACCCAAGGTTTTAAATAGAAAGCTTGAATAGGTTGAAGTGTTTTAGTATTTGTTTTTAAAAATAAATACCAGAGTAACGCCAGGATAGCGAACCCTCCCAACAAATGCGCACTCACAACAATGGGTAAAACTTTCCACGTCACTGTCCACATACCTAACACAACTTGAAACGCTACTAACAGCACGAGCAAAATAGGCAAAATCACCGGTTGAGTATGAATAGTGCGTTTTCGTACAACAGCCCATACCGCTAACACTAAAATTAAAATGCCTAATGCGCCGGCAAAATAACGGTGGATCATTTCTTTCCAGGCTTTAGGTGCTTCTACTATTTGACCTGGAAATGCGTTTTGCGCTTTTTGAATTTCTGTAGGTGTTTCAGGCACGGTGAGATGGCCGTAGCATCCTGGCCAGTCAGGGCATCCTAATCCTGCATCTGATAAGCGTGTGTAAGCACCAAGCATCACAACAACTAATGCAAGTAACACTGTGCAAAAAGCAAGTTTTAAATAACTCATATTTTATCCAATATGCGAAAGCTTCAACAATCGTGTGAGATCTTTAAAAATATCCATCGGGTCCATCGCCAATGGATAAAACATCATCACATCACCGAAGGGATCAACAATATAAATGCCGCCTGAGGTTAAAGTTATTTCACCAAACGCATGGCCCTGCGTAAAGTGCTTAAAATTCTGCTTAGACGTTACCATATGCCACGTGCCTTTAAATTCAGTTTTTAATAATGCTTGTAAATGTGTATCTGGAGGTGAATC
>Ga0206941_10314_pt1 | contig 10868 bp, 6 predicted proteins | sample Alteio_BWOrgHeat_9_FD_153251 | JGI IMG/M metagenome (GOLD analysis project Ga0206941, IMG submission 153251) | Enriched cells from forest soil in Barre Woods Harvard Forest LTER site, Petersham, Massachusetts, United States -... | ecosystem: Environmental > Terrestrial > Soil > Temperate forest > O...
CTCGATCTATTCAGCGCAAACCCAAAACCGTTGCGTCTGCATGACCTCATGGTCTCCTTAGATATTTCTAAATTCACATTCGTCCTTGCAGGAAATGCTCCGATCATAACGAAGACAAATGAATTTATGGCACGGATGAACACACTCAACTTCGAAGGATTTGATGTAGAGAAGAGAGTGAATTTAGCCTGTCATCAGTTTGGAAGAGATCTTGCAAAATACGGTTCTCTAAAAGAAGACAGCAGTGAAATCTCAACACTAACGGAAATGATTCTAGAAGACGATGAGAGAAATCTCGGAGTGCGTCCTCTGATAGAAACCATGAAAGCGTATTCGCGTCATCTCGAAGATACAAAGCAGGAGACTGTTAAAAAACCTTTCGATTGGAAATCTGTTTTAAGCACCAACTCACGAGGCATGTCCGATATTCTTTCGATGCTTCCTCTTTTAAAGAAGAAAATACATAAGCAACGCATGTCTTATCCAAAAGATACATACAACCACTCACTGTTCCTAACTTTGGATGATGAAATTGCAAACTTTGAAAGCAAACAGTTACTCCGCTCCTTTAGTAGTGAAGGCGGTGCAGAACTCGCAATGAACTCGCTGCTTCGTTTGCATGACATAGCTAAGCTACCCGTCGGAATCAAAGATCTCAGTGTTGATACTGAACTCGAATCACGCTTGAAAAAAGTTTTCGACCTCTATCCTGAGAACGTAAAAACTCCAGTGATGAGAGTACTACAAACTCATATCGAAAATTCCCGAGGTGGTTACGAAAATAACGAAGAAGTTAGCAAGAATGTTCTTTATTTCGTGGGTGAACCAGGAACTCTTAAGACAAGTCTAGTCACCGCAATTGCTAAGGAAGCAGATCTTCCGATTATTGAACTTTCCTTGGAAAATGATGATGATTATACCACCTTTACGAAACCATTCCTTGCTTCAGAGCCGGGGAAGAATTTCGTAGAAAACGGAATCGTTCTCATCGACGAAGGTGTTAAATCCTTAAATGGAAACGGCCCTCTCATTGCTAAAGTTATGAAACTCATCGATGGTTCACCAATGCGCAAGCATCACGAACTCAAAGGTCTGAACGATGCTGAAGGCAATCCCATTAAGATTGATGTTTCTCGCTTCCTCTTTATCTTGATTGGTAACGATATTGTTTCCGATGTGGATAAAAACGATGATAAAAATTCCAAGAGAAGTGCATTCGGTGATCGTGTGGTTCCTGTACGATTTGAGAAGTTCACTCAGAAAAATAAACAGGATCTAGCGAAGTCTATGTTTATGCGTGAAATCCAAGGAAAGAAGATGAATCTCGATGCAGAAACTATGGATAAGCATCTTCAATTCGTTGAGAAGTTTGCAAACTACTTCCACGAAAAGATAGGTGTCGATTCTTTCCGAGGAATGGAAAAAGTTGTTAAACTCTATGTGTCGGAAGCGCGACGTGCACGAGATCTTGAAGTGCTCTTTAGACGATTCGACTACGAAGCCTTGCTCGTTGAAAAATATAGTGAAAATTAAGAGCGATCCCAGACTTCGTATTGCCAATCCAACTCTTTTTCTGTTCCGGGAAAATTGTGTGTAAACGTTTTTTTCCATCCTTCTGTTGAGTAAGCTGGAAAAAAAGTATCTGCCTCTCCATCGTAATTCACCAAAGTTAAATACATACGTTGCACTAAAGGCAGAGCTTTCGCATACACTTCCGAACCACCCGCAATAAATAACTCCGTCTCACCTGCAGCTTCCAAAAGTTCAAATGCCTCTTCTAGACTTCCTGCTCGTGAACAATTCGGTGCGGTAAAATTCGGATCTCGTGTGAGCACTATAGTTTTGCGTCCAGGTAGACCTTTGCCTATAGATTCGAAAGTTTTACGTCCGAGAACAAGTGTATGCCCCATTGTCACTTTCTTGAAATTCTGGAGATCGGAAGACAAATGCCAAGGGATTCGATTTTGAATTCCAATCTGACGTTCAAGGCCCATTGCAACGATTAAAGATATTTTCATGCATTCTCCTTCTGGGGAGCCTCAGTTAAAAGGCGTATAATAAATTCCGTATGGGGACTTTCCGTATTCAATTCCAAGGAACCTTGATGTGCAGCAATAATTCCCTTGGATATACTCAGTCCCAGTCCTGTTCCTTTTCCTATTTCTTTAGTAGTAAACAAAGGTTCGAAAATCTTATCCCGAAGGTGTTCGGGAATTCCTTTGCCACTGTCGGTGACTCGGATTTCAACAAGCTTGTCTTTTTCCTTTTCTTTTACAGAAATCTTGATCCACCGTTCAGGAAGTTCCGTAACCGCATCACTTGCATTTGCAATAAGATTTAACAGGATCTGCGTGATCTGTGTGGGTCTGCAATAGACATGTGTAGATTCGTTGATTTCTGCGACTTCAAGTCGTATTTCATTATGATTTAATTTTGCCTGACAAAGTTTGAGCGTGTTTTCTATGAGAACTCGGAGTGGATACTTTTCGAATTTGTCGTTGGATCCCCCGTGGGAAAAGGTTCGAAGACCATCGACAATCGAAGCAATATGTTTGACAGACCTTAGAATCACATCCGCTTGTCTAAGAACTTTATCTTGCCATTTTGTCGGATCACTTCGTATCAAACCTTTAATCTGCTCTACAAGAAGTTGAATAGCCATTAAAGGATTGTTAATTTCATGTGCGACTCCACCTGCCATCTCTCCCAAGGCTGCCATCTTTGCAGCATTCATCAAAAGAGCTTGAGTCTGATTCAATTCGTGAGTGCGTTCTTGAACTTCCTTATCGAGAGCTTTATTCAAATCCAACATTTCTATGCTAAGTTTTTCTGCAATATCCCGTTCAATGCGATCGGCTTCTGCTTGCTTTCGCTGACTAATATCCAAGACAATCCCACGGAAAATAATATGAGCCCCCGGTACCAATTTCGTATCGAGTTCACACATCATTGTACAATGTTTTTCAAGACCTGTGGGAGTGAGAACTCTAATCTCTTCTTCGAACTTCGCTCTCTTTGCTACGAGCTCTTCGAAACATCTGTTGATGCGATCTCGATCATCAGGGTGCAAAGCTCCAAGGAATGCTGCTCTAGAAGGAGGTACGGATTTATCGATTCCAAATATGGAATACAATTCGTCGGACCATTCGATGGTGTTGTCACGCCTACTCATGGTTCCCACTTGAGTGACGCTTTCTACGTGTTGTAAGATTTGGGTTTTAAAGGCAAGATCGTGCAGAGCATCCTGAAGTTTCTTGTAACTCTGATTAATCAGATCTATGAAATTCTGCCACTCTTTTAGAGATTCCGGTTTGTTTTGATAGGATAACCCTAAACGTTGAAGCTGTTGGGCTAAAGAGGTTTCCATCGATGTGCTCCCCTTTATGTTTTCTTAAAGCAATGACCTACTTGCTTCGTATTCGGAAGTTCAATGCTTCAATTATAACAGAAAAGCAGATCGCAAAATAAAGATAACCCTTTTCTATATGTTTGCCAAAACCATCTGCAATAAGGAACACACCAATCAAAAGCAAGAATGCGAGCGCAAGTGTTTTAAGTGTGGGATGCTTAAGTATGAATTCGCTTAAAGGATGAGCAAATGTCATCATAACAAGCACCGCAATCACAACTGCAAGAATCATAATCGCTAAACTATCGACCATACCCACAGCAGTGATAACGGAATCAAATGAAAAAACAGTATCTAGTAGAAAAATTTGCATCAATACAAAATAGAGACTTGCTTTTTTTGCACCCTTTTTCTTTTTTTCTTCGGAAGCAGATTCCGTAGCTTGATTTGTTAGATTGTGAATCTCAGTTGTTGCTTTGAAAATCAAAAACATACCACCAAGAATAAGAATCAGATCCCGTCCTGAAAAGCTGAAGTGTGAGAATTGAATCCACGGATCTCGCAACTTTGCAATCCAACTCACGAGAGAAAGAAGCATGATGCGTTCAATCATGGCAAGAAGAAGACCGGCTTTGCGTGCGAACGGTTTTTGCTCTTCAGGTAACTTATCCGTCGTAATTGCAATAAATACTATATTGTCTATACCCAGCACGATTTCTAAACCGGCAAGTGTAAGAAAAGCGAGAAGGTTTTCAACTGTAAACAATTCCATCATTTTTGATCCTTAGTAATCAATGAGGACATTCCGTAACAATCAGTTTCTTCGAATCTTGAATTCCAATTTCAGGTTGGATGACTGTGTGCCGAATTCCAAATTTTTCACGAAGCTGCAGACTGAGCTTGCTAATCACTTGAGAAACTTCACTGAGTGGCAAGTCTTTTTCAAAATCCACATGGGCCTCGAAGTGAACTTCCTGATCATTCAACTGCCAAACATGAATATGATGCACATTAGCAAGATTTGGATTGGAGAGCAGTTCCTTTTCCAGATCTTCAAGTTTGATGTGATGCGGCGTGAAGAGCATAATAATACGGGCTATGTCTGTTAAAATTCCCCAAGAGGAATACACAAGATACACGGCAATCGCAATCGAGAGAACGCTGTCAATCCAGTAGCAATGAGTCCAGTAGATTAGAATTCCGCCAATGAATACTGCGACTGAACTTAAAACATCGGTAAAAAGATGCAGATACGCACTGCGAACATTCAAACTGTGTTTGGATTCTTTATGAAGGAGAAGAAGACTTGCTAAATTGAACACGACTCCTAATCCACCTAAGACCATGATAACTACGGAATCGACTTCGACCGGATGATTTAAACGGCCTATAGCTTCCCTACAGAGAAGGACTGCGATAGCGAGTAGAGCACCCGTGTTTATGAGCGCGGCAAGGATTTCAGCACGCCTGTAACCGAATGTCTTTTGCGGTGTGCTTGCACGGTTTGTAAGACGAATGGCAAAGTAACTCAGAAGTAGAGCCACAACATCGCTGAAATTGTGCAAGGCATCGGATAAAATCGATAAACTTCCAGAGAAAATTCCCGCAAGAACTTGAGCGATGGTCACAATACTATTGAGAAGTATTGCAAGCCCTAGCTTTTTTCCAATATGAGAAGAATGGTGATGTGCATGAGCCATGAGCATGTCCTAAGAAAAAACTCCGTTCGTACAATTGTAATACGTCGGAGTCTTGAGGGCTCTTTTTATCTTTATGGAACCGGTGGAGGGGGAGCAGGTGGAGGTACGTACGTTGCTGTGTAATCCGTTTCGGAAACTTGGCAAGCTCCGTTCTGACATGTGTTCATAGTGCGAACACCCGTAAACTTCACGCCATCAAAGGGATTGATCGTTATATTACACCACATCGGTGGATTCATAGGAGGACAGTTCAGCAAATTAGGTAGCTGAACACTTACAGGATCAAGACTCAAGTTTTGTTCATCAGGCAAATTCGTACAATTGGAACCTGGAGGACTGCATATTTTTGATGCGACGTTATAAAGACCGTTGGGAATGTTGCTTGGAATATTATAGGGAGGTGCACCTCCACCCGAGCCTGAACTTGAGCCTGAGCTAGAACCGGAACCCGATCCGCCTGATCCGGAACCGGAACCCGAACTTGAGCCTGAGCTAGAACTGGAGCTCGAAGAACCTGATCCTGAGCTACCACCACTTGCTACTATATTTCCGCATTCCAAGCTTACGTTGCAATAAATATGGGGGTTATGTCCGTTATTTTGGTCAATATAAAGCCAGTCGTAATCGGTCTGACTCATAAAATAACCAGCCAATGCGCCACCTCCAGCGACTCCCGCTATGACGTACGTATTCATAGCCAAAGTTCGCGCGGCTAAGGATATAGGAATGAAAGGCCATCCGATAATGGGAATGAACGAAAGTGCGGTAGTCACAATAGCTGTAATCATCAAGGCAAAAATAGCGACGATAGCACCTACGACAATAGGCCACCAGTCTTTGCTACAACCTGTAGGACACTGTTTATAACTGAGATTGTATTCGCTGTAACAACTGCGTGTAACATTGCTTACCCACCCACCATTGTTATTCGGATTGCAGGTATGCCCTTGAGGAGGATCATCTGTGCTGTAGCTGGTACCCGGAAGATTTACGATCGTGGAAATCAATTTCTGACAAATAGCATTCGAGTTGGCGTCATGACCGATAAGAGTATAACCCACAGCACAAGAAGCTTGACTCACGCAAACAGGTCCTTGGGGATTTACAACGGGAAGTCCATTTTGAACTAATGGCACATAAGGACGATAACATTGGCATTGGAAAGCACCTGATGCATCATTTGCAGTGAGTATAGCTCCATTGTTGCATTGAGTTTGGATGATGGTGGAACTGTTAAGTGTCAGCCATGTTGTTTGGGTTGGATACAATCCTAAGGTTATGCGGTTGGGCACATTCACCATCTGTTGTATTTCATAACGAAACTGTAGTGCCTCTGCGAATTGACAGTTGAGTTGCGAGGGATTGCTAATCCTACACAAAGGTTTGAAATAAACTCGAACTTCCAACGGATAATTCACATCTGCAACGTTCGGACTGGTGTTGCCATCAAAATTGTAGGCCATTCGCTGCCCACTTTTATTTCCCGCAAAAAAACAAGTAAGGGGACGTGAACCTGCTGGTGCTGCTTGCTGTACGGCATTACATGCAGGCATCCAATAGGTGGAGGGAGGAATGAGAAGAAATTCCATTCCTGTTGCTGTGTTAGGAATTGTGCAACCTCCTCCCCCTACAACACTTCCATTCAAAAGTGCTGTTGCGGTTGATTTCAGAGAGATTGGGTCGGGATTGCCTAAGCAGTTCGATAGAACGTTATTCCCCGGCAACGCTGCTCCTTGAGTAGCACTCGCAAGTATTATGAGGGGGTTTGTAAGATACTCTCCTATATTTCGACCAATAGCATCGCGTGCAGCTTGCGACTCGTAGATCTTCCCTTCGACCTGCTGATTTTTAAGTATCGACGCGACATAAGCTACGGTCGCAGACCCAAACGCTACCGCCAGCATAGCGTAACTCAAAGCTGAGCCTCTTTGGTTCATAAGCACATCTTCCTGTCGTGTTAGGAGTACAATCTCTATTGTAACCCAAATCTGAATTTTTGCTCTTCCAGGCCCTAAGGAGGAGAAGGAGTGGTAGGTGGGGGGGATAAAAAGGTCGCAGTGTATGTGGTTATCGAAGTTCCACAATTTGCGCCGTTGCTATCGCAATTGTACATAGTTTTTGTACCTGTGAAAGAAGTCCCATTAAATGGGTTGATGTGAATGGAACACGTATTTGGTGGAGGAAGCACAGGGCATGACGCATATCTCGGAATATCTGTCTGAGCATTAAAAATAGTAAGGGTGTCGTCGGGTAGGTTTGCGCAATAACTCGAATTCCCAGGAGGGCAAACTTGACTTGTAACTTTGTACTGTCCCGGAGGGATATTGGTGGGAACGGTATAGGGGGGTGGTTGATTTTGGGTTGAACCTGACCCCGAACTTGATCCTGACCCCGAACTTGATCCTGATCCCGAACTTGAACCTGACCCTGAACTTGAACCTGACCCTGAACTTGATCCTGACCCCGAACTTGATCCTGAACCTGTTTGTGCAACGTTGCTGCCAGTGGGGTTGTTCACAATGTTCGCGCATTCCAAAGTGATATCACAGCCAATATGAGGTATCTTTCCAAGTTGCTTATCCGCATACATCCAATCTGTTTGCTTTCCTGCTAAAGCTGCTCCGAGCCCACCTCCAGCTGCTGCCCCGATTATAACGATCATCGCTGCAAGGAGTAGAAGCATGACACCTCCTACAGCTTCAGCAGCAGCTTGCATAAAGGGGATTGAAGCTAAAATCGATGCCAGTACAGCTAATAATAAATACGTGACAATCATTCCGATAATGGCACCTACAATAATGGGCCAGATATCTTTGTTACAACCTTCTGGACACGCAATATAAGACAACTCGTAATTACTTCTGCAATTCCGGATTATATTGCCCACCCAACCTCCATTGCCATCTACATTGCAAGTACTCCCTTCAGGGTCGTAATTTTCTGTGGTGAAAGAATCACCAGGAACACTTGCAACACTCGACACTATCTGTGCACAAATCGGTTTGGAGTCAGCATCTTTTCCTGTTTGAATCCAACCTTGTGGACAAGCAGGTATATTCACACAAATAGGACCCTGGGAATTATAGAGAGGATTGTTATTGCTATCGACACTTGGTATGTAAGGTGGATAACATTTACAGGTGAAACCTCCTGTGCTATTTGAATTGGCAATAGCACCTGTGTTGCACTGCATTCCTACAATGGTGGAACTGTTTATGCGAGTCCATTGAATTTTCGTAGGATAAGTTCCCAAAGTAAAAAAGGTTGAGCCCGGAAATTGCTCAATAACCTCATAACGAAATTCAATAGCCTCTGCAAACTGACAAGCGAGTTGTTGAGGATTTGCAATACTACAAACAGGTCTGAAAAACACACGTGTTTCTAAAGGAAAACTACTGCTAGCACCATTGGGACTCGCATTACCATTCAAATCATAAGCAACATGCTGTCCATTTTTATTACCTGCAAGGAAACAGGATAAAACCTGACTATTGTAAGGTTGAGTTCTTAAAGATGGAGCACAATTTGTTAGAAAAGCCGTAGGTTCAGGAACAAGAAGAAACTCCATCCCCGTATTTTGAAGTCCTGTTCCTATATTACATGCTGTTCCTCCAATGGTTCCACCAATCATAGGAGCTTTGGTAGTTGCAGTAGCATTGATATTTTTTGTTGGATAACTAGGATTTCCCAGGCAATTTGCGAGAACTTTATTTGCAGGAAAAGTGACTTTCGGATCAACACTTGCAAGTATAATAAGCGGATTTGTAAGTTCTTCTGCAATTTCCCTTGCAAGAGAATCTCTCAGCATTTGCTTTTGGAAAATTCTTGATTCAGCCTGCGCATTTCGAAACAGCATAGTAATAAGAACTACAACAAAAGATCCTGCAGCAACCGCAAGCATAGCGTAAGGGAGTATAATCCCCCTTTGTTGTTTAAACACCATTGATCCTCACCCTTCCGATTGATTTACAAATTCTATTGTACCCTATGCTTTAGAAATGTGTTTTCACTATGGAGTGGTTTTCACTGGAGGAGGGGGGGGTATGAGTGTCGCTTTATATGTGGTTTGCGAGACTGCACATTGGCTACCTTGACCGGCGCAAGTGTTTTGCGTTTCTACTCCTGTAAAGGAAGTGCCATCAAAAGGTTGAACAACAATGGTACATGTATTTGGTGGTGTAACAGGAGGACAGCTGACCTTGTTGGGAATATCGTACTGAGGGTTATTGAGTGTGTCAGTTTCCTCACCCATATCCGTGCAATTTTGTCCGGGAGGTGAGCATAGAGAGCTCTTAATATCATACTTACCTGCGGGTATGTTGCTTGGAATATTGTAGGGGGGTTTATAATTCGCATTTTGGCTTGAACCTGATCCTGAACTTGATCCTGAACTTGAACTTGAACTTGATCCTGAACTTGAACTTGAACCCGAACTTGAACCCGAACCCGAGCTTGAACTGGTATCTGCAACAGAATTGCCTCCCGTCGCTGCGGATGAAATCACTCCGCATTCCAGCGTGATGTCACATGTAATGAGAGGTTTTTCGTGTGTCTTATCGGGATCAATGTAAATCCAATCTGTATTTGCTCCCACAAATAATGCACCCAACCCCATTCCTCCTACAGCAAGGAGTATACCAAGCGTAATAAGTAGAGGAACGACGCTGATTTCCTCTACTGCAGCGTAAAGTTCTTCACCGAAGAGTGGAATCAAAAGAAGGATCATTGCGACTATGTTGAAAGCAACCAGCAGGATGATACAAGCAAAAATTGCAACTGCGGTTCCGACTGCTGCTCCAATAATCAAGGGCCAAAAATTTTTGGCACACCCTTCTGGACAAGGTTTGTAAGCGGGTGCATATTCCGCTCTGCAATTACGATCTATATTAGCAACCCAACCTCCATTGCCATCAACATTACATGTATTTCCTTCAGGATTGTAAATAGCAGTAGAGAACGAATCACCAGGAACATTTGCTATATTGGACATCATCTGCGCACAAATCGGGTTTGAATCTTTATCTTTTCCTGTTTGAATCCAACCTTGAGGACAAGCAGGTTTATTCTCACAAAGAGGACCTTGCGAATTGTAGAGAGGATTTTTGTTGCTATCGACACTCTGTACGTAAGGCGGATAGCATTTGCAGGTGAAACCTCCTGTGCTGTTTGAATTGGCAATAGCTCCTGTGTTGCATTGCATGCCTACAATCGTAGAACTGTTTATGCGAATCCATTCTATTTTCGTCGGATAAGTTCCTAAAGTAAAAAAGGTAGAGGCAGGAAATTGTTCAATAACCTGATAACGAAATTCAACAGCTTCAGCAAACTTACATGCAAGTTGTTGAGGATTTGCAATACTACAAACAGGTCTGAAAAACACACGTGTGACTAAAGGAAAGGAAGAATTAGCACCATTCGGACTCGCATCTCCATTCAAATCATATGCAACAAGCTGTCCATTTTTGTTACCTGCAATAAAACAAGATAAAGGCTGACTGTTATAAGCTTGAGTTCTTAAAGACAGAGCACAATTTGTAAGAAACGCTGTAGGTTCAGGAACAAGAAGAAACTCCATACCTGTCTGTTGTAAACCTGCTCCTATATTGCAAGCAGATCCTCCTACAGTCCCACCTTTCAGAGTACCAGTCGTTGCGTCAATGGTTCCACCGGTCATGGGAGAAGTAGCCGTTGCAGTTGCATTTTCCCCTTTTTTTGGATAACTAGGATTTCCCAGACAATTTGCGAGAATTTTATTTGCAGGAAAAGTGACTTTCGGATCAACACTCGCAAGTATAATAAGCGGATTGCTAATGTCCTCT
>Ga0206941_10264_pt2 | contig 10856 bp, 9 predicted proteins | sample Alteio_BWOrgHeat_9_FD_153251 | JGI IMG/M metagenome (GOLD analysis project Ga0206941, IMG submission 153251) | Enriched cells from forest soil in Barre Woods Harvard Forest LTER site, Petersham, Massachusetts, United States -... | ecosystem: Environmental > Terrestrial > Soil > Temperate forest > O...
TTGCAGTTAGAAGTCCTACTGGACCTGCTCCTAAAATATAAACGATTAAAGAATCGGTGTAGTGAGAGTTAACGGAGGCCATAACACGATTTTCATCCATCGTCAGATACGTATTTGATTTGACGGATGGTTTAGTAAACGACTTAATGAATGGTTTAATAGACGGTAGAATAGTAGTGCTATTTTTGAAGATTTCGGGACGACCCGTAATTTGACACTCTTGATTGGCTTCAATTACTAATTCGACAATATCTTCGGAATAAGCGCCTTTTTGAATTAAACCATCGGCGATTTGCTTCTGTTGTGCAGTATCTAAAGAGCAAAATTCTTGATCACGAAGAATTTTACGAATAACAGTTCTTTGATCTTCACGCGCTTTTGTAGTTCTCTGAGCAGCAGTAATTCTTTGAATGTACGCCATGATTTCTATTTTTAGACGGATACCTTCTACGATTTTATATCGCAAGATATAAAATTAAAATCATCGTTCAATAAAATTTTAATCGTTGAAAGATGAGAAACTGTGGTCAGAAATTCGGAAGCAAGAATACCGACACTGATGTCTGCGTGATGAACGTAGGAGGATCGAAAATTGTCGTCAACACTGCTACTATGCAACCTGTTGGATCTGCGATTTCCAGACCTCCTGTCGTTGAAGCATCTAATAAAGTTGTTAACAGAGAAATTGATCAGCCAAGACCTATCGTTGAGATGACTCTACGTGGGAAGAATGATGATAGTAGTGCCAACATTGTAAATGGCATATGTACGAAATGTAAAAAAGCTAGATGCGGTTGCAATCCTGTACCTAAACCAACTCCTATTGTTAAACCGACGCCTAAACCCGATCCTATCAACGTCGTAAAATGGGGAAATGCGACCGTAGTCAATACTAACGATGATATTCTCCGCTCTCAAGGACAGATTAAAACTCGACAGTTAATCTTCGATGAAAATATCGCCAAGATGAATGCTTATAGATACAGATCCACTGCCAATAATGGTAGCAACAGTAATGCAGGAAGAATTCAGGCAGAAACCTCAGTCAACGGAGCCACGACCAAAATTCGTCTCGTCTTAACCTTGCAAAAATTGAATAGTATGTCGGTCCCGTATAGTATGGTCTCTCAATATTTCGATTCCATGCTGAAAGAACTCGGACCTAATCATAGCAATACCAATAACAGTATGTTTTTTCAGTCGATATTGGTCTTCGATCGTGATACTTTGAAAGATTCTAATGCTTGTTATAATAATGCTATCAATAGTATTCGTAGCACACAAAGTACAGATTATTCTCTCCTCACGGATATTGTCGATGGATTATCATCCATCGTTACCGATCTCAGATAATTCGAGATGCGCTCGCTTCCGAGTATTTTTCTTATTTTCGTTTTGGGATCAGGGCTTCGCCCTACGATCCCTATACAACTACAAGCTAACAAAAATCTCACGCTCGCAACTCGGCCTAGACGGCCTCGTGATTGTACGGAGCACTACAAAATATTTAACGTCTGCGATAGAACGTTAAATGGAGAATGGGTTGAAATTAATTTAACGTTCTATCGCAGACGTTAAATATTTTGTAGTAGTTCGTGTATATTCTTGATGTTATATGAACCGAAGACGACTCCCGAGCGAAGCGAGCTCACTTATAGCGGAGGATGAGGGGTCCTGACCCATCTGTAAAATCGGTCAGAGAGACATCGGCAACTTTATCAGGAATATCCTTGTACCATCTAGAATAAGTATACACATTGTCTTTTAATTCCGACGGTTTAACTATTCTGTATTCGGTTGATATAAATCTCCACGGTATAAACGCGATAGATTCCGGATTGTGGAATCCAGATTGATAATTAGTTGTAAGTTGTGTATCTTTTATTTCTTCGAGAACATGAACATCGCCATTTGTCGATAACAATAACGGGCCTCGGACCTTAATCAAATTAAGATTAATAGATGATGGATACGGAGTTACTACCGGTTTACTACTTAAATCTGCACGACTCCACACGGGTGATAATTGTATAGTATATATAATACGATTAGAATCCAAAGCCGCATAATGAGTCTCATTAATAGCGCTCACGTCAATTACGTTCGGGATTTCATTGACTAATGTAAGTTCATGATAGTTATCCTTATGATTGGGATATTTATCTTGAAAGGCATATTGATCCTCTTCTGGAATGGTAATTATCGCTTCGACATGAAGATGATTGTTAACGTCGATTGCAGTAAGTCCCTTTACATAAACGTTAATTTTCTTAAACTTGGCTTCAGATGGAATTTTCCTTAATATAGTATTGTTATCATCTATATGATGATAAGTTACCGTCTCTAAGAGGAAGCGATTGTTGAATCCGTAAGTAGTATTATCTCCGAAGAGATAAATATCACCGTGTTCGTCCAACATAAAGATATCAGAATCGGCAGCGATATCAACAAATTTAGTCCTATTGTTAATCTTCTGCCACTCATATACTAAACGACTCTCGTTATTGTTATTATCGTCATTGTAATTACCGTTACTATAATTGTTGATACTATGGATATAGTGATGTTCTTGATTCATATTCTTCACCCTATGAATATTTAATTCCTCTTCAGTCATGTCTCTGATAGTAGAAATCCATACATTTCCATATTCATCTAGAATAACAGGAGTAAATTTACTATGACAGATCTTCTTAAATTTAATCTCGTTGTTTATGTATCGAATCAAATCGAAATTGGCGTAGGCATTGAATCTTACGCTAGGATAGGTTTGCATAAATTCGGTCGTATAATAGGATGATTTAATCATTTCAATGGCTAATTTTCCTTTGTTATTCAACAACATAATATAGTATTCACTGTAGTAGCCTTGAATAGTATCATCATAGGAATCATTTCTCGGGAAATACATTCCCTCAGGCTTGGTAATGTCTATATTATTGATGGCTAATATTTTATGCCATGGAAATTGAGCAACAGAATGAATGTATCTTGTTCTAATCCAGGGTTCGTAACCTATAGAAGACAAATTTATATATTCTTCTCTAATTTTATTCAGGAACGATTGAGTATCTTCTTTGAATGTATCATGAAGAGTAGGAAATTCGACGTTATAATCTCGTAGGGCTAAGTTGTGAAAAATAGTCTTGCCTCCGGGAAGACTACGATTGCAATATTTATTAACGGCAGCGTTGGAAAGACACAAGGAAACTAAATCTTTACCCTTGATATCACCTGCCATTACTATATTAGTAAAATTCTCGTAACTCAGAGTTCCAAGAGATTCCGCCAATCGATCAGTAGAAGCAGTATTAGTAACAGGAACAACGGCTTGAGATCTGAATCGAAATCTATCGAGTCCGTTGGCCAAAATTAACGTGTTTCCGTATTTAGCATGATTAATATTAACTTTATGTACTACTTGAAAAATATCAATTATATTGGCTCCTTTCTTCAATAATCCTTCTACAACTCTTTCTTGATCTTTGACATTAAGATTGTAAAATTTGTCACCATAGAAAATCTTCTCCATGGCGAGAATTTGTTCACGACGCGACTTGACGGTCTTCATTGCGATATAGAGTTTCGAAACTGAAATCCGTTTTGATTGTATGCGGAAATTATAAAAGGATTCGGTTAAACACGATCATGCTGTTAGTGGGGTATTTGAAGAAGATCAATGGAGACTCGAAACGGATCTCCATCGAAAATTATGATCCGGTGACCCATGAAGGACGAGTTTATTGTGCTGACGGACATTTATTAGTGGCTAAACGAGGAAATGTCCGTCAGCACCATTTCTGTCATAAGAACAAGAAGGACGAACAAGACAACAGAAATGGATTAGGCGGAGAAAACAGATGCGGAAGTGAGGGAAAAACTTCGTGGCATATCTGGTGGCAAGATCGCCTCTTAGATAAAAACATCGAGTTCCGAATCAACAAAGAATTTCTAAAAATAGCCGACTCTGTAAATTTGCTTTCTTCTAACAATTCAAATAATAACAATGCAAATAATACGAAGGATGTTCTATCGATAGTAGAATTTCAGAACTCGAAGATGTCTCCGGAAGAATTCGCCTTACGAGAAGCATTTTACACTCGAAGCGATCTATTAGCTCAATGGGGAGTACCATCATGCAAATCCATTCTAACATGGGTTTTTAATTTGACTGATTGCGATATAGTAATAGAGCATGTTTTCGGAGATGTAATTTGTTTCAAGTGGATTAAGGGTTCTAAGTATATGTATCCAGCTAAAGCTATTCCTTTCTGGGATTTTGGAAAACGAGATTTAGTAGAAGTGAAAGGCATCCATAAGCCCAAAATCATGGAGAGTAAAATTATAGGGAGATTGATATCATTGGAAGACTTTGATAAACATTACTTTACAGGAGCTTTGAAATCACATCGGAGTGAAGAGGATCGTATCGAACGTAATAGATTAAATGTTCATCGTTTGTGTGAATTTACCGTTATTAAGGATGAAGCGAAACGAGACAAGGTAATAGAAATGTGTCACATGTTCTATTTTGGAAAACCACTTAAGAAGGAGTCTCGCAAGAAGAAAGGAGCACCGAAAGAAAAAGAAATTAAAGTAACAAAAGAGGATATCGAAACAGTCCTGAAACAATAGAATGAGTTATATGACCTTTACTAAAAGTAGTGTAACGAACGATTCCAATAATAACGATGGTAATATAGCACCAAGAAGCCCTGTACCTCAACATGCAAACGACCTTACTATAAAAGAAATACCGTTATCAATAAGAACCAAACGATTAGAGCAACTGTCAGCCGTGAGACAATTCTTGACTAATCTTCAGGATCATATTATTTTAGAAAATTTAGGCAACGTAGAGGAGATAAACACTATAAACTCGAATTTGATTAAACTTAAGCGCATGAAAGCTTTCATCGATACCAATAAATTTCGAGTTAAATGTGAAATAACCTCTTGTCAGAATACAATCTCTATCTATAACAATTTATGTCAAACTCATCTCAATTATAATCTCCTCGCCGGCAAGCCTATTCTCCTTACTATAATGGAAATTAGAAATTTGATTATGAGAACGGAGTTCCTAGAGGAACAAATAAGTTCTTCTCTGTCCAACCAAATCACTTCAGACGATCTTCAACGAGCAATTAGCGAGACCGAGTCATTATATACGAGTGTATAGTTAGGGTTCGCTTCCGAGTATTTTTCTTATTTTCGTTTTGGGATCAGGGCTCCGCTCTACGATGCCCGTACACCTACGGGCTAACAAAAATCTCACGCTCACCACCTCGCGCAAAGCGCTCGGGAGTCGCTTCGCTCCTGTAATTACATTAGTCGACAAAATATTTAACGTCCTATCACGGACGTTAAATTATAAACAGATCGGAATGAATTTAACGTCCTATCACAGACGTTAAATATTTTGTAAGAAATCGTAAATTCTTGTACAGTCGCGAGGCCGTCTAGGCCGAGGTGGCGAGCGTGAGATTTTTAGTGTCTCGTAATGTTAAGATGTCACGGGCCTCTGGCCCGACATTAACAAGAGGATGCTAAAAATCTTGTTAGCGAGCTCTAAACTACTTACGCTTGTACTTGGTGACTTTTTGTATAACCTTGCCATCGACATTGGGTGCCTCCATCTGCTCTCCAATCTCATCCGCCACGAACAATCTCAATACTGCTTCCGTATTTCCCTCTGATTTTAATCGATCGAAAATAACCGTAATAACGTAGATTTGTTTATCGTCATATTTCAACATGGCGGCTTGTACTTTCGATCCTAAGTTACCAAAGCCGTTTAAGTTAGATGTAGTAAACATATTCTGACGTAAATACATGCGCCAATTTAAGACATTAGTCTTTTCTTCGGCTAAACTGGCAAAAATGGCACCAGGGGCAGGAACAGGCTCATGCATGACTGTTAAATAATTTCCATCTTTGAAAGATTGATATAATTCTTCTGCAGCATCATTGGCTTTATGATACAAGGCTAATTTGGCTTTGAATTCATCGGTAGTATCTTTGCCGCAGAGAGCCTTATGACTGGACCAATTTTTGACTTGACATTCTTTACTGCAATAATGATAACTTCTGCAAACTGGACATGTTTTCACTTCGGTAGCGGTCATAATGTTAAGGCAGTCAGGAGCATCGCAATAGTAAATCGGCGTTAGAGGTTTACTCTTTTGAGAGGATTTTTTCTTGCGTTGGGCAATCTTATTCTGACGATTGGAACGCATTTTCTTCTTGAGTTCATTTCTGGCTTCTTCGCTCAAGGGACCTTGTTTCTCTTTGGTATTTTCCTGCTCCATGATTTATAAGATAATCTATGTAATGATTACAATTATAACTTTTTATATTCGGATGATAATTCCTTAAAAGTTATATGACTAAAGTTTGATTGTGAAGACCATACAAATTCATTACTCGAGACAGTTGTTCTTTGCTGAAAGCATTCATATCTGCATTTTCATCCTCTTCACCTTCAATAACTTCTCCTATTAGTTGAATCGAGGAAACGGGAATAGACTGAGAAATATTGGATGTTGTAATATTGGATGTTGCAATTTCGACTCTCGGTGAATTATTATTGCTATTGTTTCCGCCACTATTACGTCCACTATTTCTCGGGCTGCTATTTTTTGAGTTACTGAAATCTCGCTTGGTGTCGTGTGTGCTTTCCCAGAGACACTCCATACTACACATATAATGTTTGTCATATTTTCCATTAGACAACGAATACCAATCATTAATAGTTTTCATGATTCGTTTACAGCGACTACAGAAGAATGAAATCTTAGAAGTGCTTTCGGTAGAGGAATCAGTATCAGACCATACATCGGCTCCTAATATCCGTCCGATAACAAGATTCTTCCTTTGAGTATTAGTTTGAGTATTAGTATTTCCGCCGGAATCATTATTAATATCGGTTTCGTGAGGAATGATTCTGTTGCGAGACCATTCTTGATCGAATGTTTGTTTGTAGCTGAAATCGGGACTAGCACTGGTAGAGGAAATATCGAGAGAAGATTTCGATTTCTTCATTTCATCGAATTCAGGAATCGACGCCCGTTTTTGTTTTTATTATTCTTATTATTCTCGATTATTCTACTTTTCCCAAGTAACTTTGATATGATTCTCAGCGCACACAGTCAGAATAGGAATACGTTTTTCATCAGGAGGAATATCTCCGAAGAGATGGAGATGCATCATATGATTGGGATAATAATGATGATAACAAATTAATTGACCGATGCCATGATGAAAAGCATTCCAACATTTTATTTCCACGAGTTGGTCGGGCAAAAATATATCGATAATTCCTAGCGGTGTCGTCTTATGAGTTCCACCTAACTTTTTCTCCATCTTCTTTTGGACGGCCAATTCAGGTTGATTTCTTTTCTTTTTAGCCGTTATATCCGGAGTGGAAGTATCATTATCATCCACATTCCTCTTATTATTCGTGTCGTTGTTATTACCACTATTATTGCTGTTATCAACTTTTAACTTCGATACGCTAAGAGCAATATAATCAATATCGTCATCAGAATTAAACTCCATTTCGTACAAATCTTCTAATTTTATTGATTCAGAGGAAGGGACTACATATTCGGCTTTTCCCGCTATTTCATCGTACAGATTTATCTTCCTGACAGAAGTAACAGAAGATTTAGACGGAGCTAACGTCGATATTATAGGTTTATTTGCTTTTAACTTTTCTGCTTGAGCTTTCTTCTTTTCGTGTGCATTCATGTGATTTTTGATCCCTCGACGGGAGTAGAATTTCCCGCAGATATCACACTTGACTTTTCCTTCGTTATCATCGTCCACATTCATTTTTGATTTAGGTTAAAGCATCGTTTATATGGACTGCTAACAAAAACAAAAATTCATCGATTCAAATCAAAAATAAAAAGTGAGTATTATCGTCATTGTGAGGCTCTTTATTGCGATGAGTAAATATTATGCCGTAAAAGTCGGTAAAGTTCCTGGAATTTATATGTCGTGGCCTGAATGTCAAGCTCAAACAAAAGGATTTTCCGGGGCTATATTTAAATCCTTTCCTAATAGAGAAGAAGCAGCCAAGTATATATGGGGAGAACGAGTTCCAATGGAAGTAACATCAACAATAAATAGAGATTCAAATAATAACAGTAACAATACCGGTGGAGGATTGATAGCGAGATCGCATGTAGTTGGTCCTGGTGTGGGAATCAAACTTCACAGTCCAGAAGAGGCTATAGTTCTCAATAACAATATCAATAGTAATAACTCTGACATAAGTGTAACTGATGCTGTTAAAGAAGGAATGACCAAGAAAGTTGAATACGATCCTCAGAATCCTCTAGCAAATTATGAACATGTCATGTTAAATTCTTTAAAAGAGCTCTATACCGCAGATAAAAGGCTGCTCGATACTGAACCTCAAACGACAATAATTTTTATAGATGGGAGCAAACATAAGAAGGGAGGAATACCTCACAGGGGAAGTGGTGCCTACTGTCGTTTCAATAGTAAAGATTATCATTTATCAGTCCCATGTACGAGAGAAGTCCTCCAACGCTACAACATCCTCGAGAGTGATTATGACAATATGAGCTCACCCACGATGGAATTCATGGCCTTCTCAGAGACTCTCTACCGCTTCATTAACTTCACGAGACAAAACAATAGCAGTAATAACAACAATAATGATAATGAACGTGTGACGCCGCGGATAAATTTATGTTTCTTTGCAGATTACCTCGGTGTAAAATCATGGATTGATGGTTCTTGGACTCCCTCCAAAGACTACATTACTAAAATTCGCGATATTTGTTGGATTATTATTCATGAACTAAAAAAGAGAGGAGTCGATATTTTTGTCTATCATATTCACGGTCACGTGAAGATTTTCGGAAATGAACTTTCTGATGTTAACGCTAAGTCTACAGTTTATAAGGATGATTTTGGAAACCTCGTGAAAGACATGTCAACATATTTTTCCCAATAATAGTTATAAGTATGCTGTTGAGTTATAGATTTATTATTTCCGCGTGGAAATAATAAATGCGGAAATAAAAGAGCAATATCGTTCCATCGGTGACATTTGCTGATTTTTATTAAAATAAATAAGATGTCACGATCTCGTAAAAGTCAACCCACTCAACTTTTAGGGTACAATGCTTCAGATTTTCCAACCACGACAGCATCTTATCCTACACTAGGATCACCATTAGGGTCTCACTCTCATAACTCAACTCATTCTCATAACCATTCACACAATTTGAGTCATTCGCATACACATCGTCATGCATCTCCTACTAGAACTTCATCGAGAACTACAGTTGTTGCTTTTCCTCTTGGCTCACCATTGGACTCTTTTCAAAGTCCTCCCTCTCCTCTACAATCGTTAGTAGCAACACCGGTTGATGTTCATTTGTACGGAGTACCTTACTCAGAGCACACTCAAACCATTACTGTTACTATTCCTCCTCGATCCCCATCAGAAGTAAACGTTTATGCTACTCCTGTAGTGTCTGGTACTTCCCACCAACATCTGCAACATGGAAGTTATTATCCTACTCCATATGTTAATCCTCTACAAACAGGATTTGCTTCTCCTATTTTGGGTAGCCCACAAACAGAAGGTCTCTACTCTCCTCTTTCTCCACTTGCTCTTTCTTTATCTTCTCCAAGTTACGCTTCTGCTAATTCTTCCCTCTTAGGATCCTCTTTGGGAAGTTCCTCCCTCGGTAATTCTCCTTTGAATGGCTCTTTAGGTAACTCGTGGAATAGTCCACCTCAAAGTCCCAGAAGATCTCCACGATTAAGTCGATCAACTAGTTCTAGTCGTTTGGATCTTCCTTCATCTCTCTCATCTCCCCGATGGTGATATTTTTTACAATCATCAAATATAATAACATTCAAAGATGGAATGTTATAAATAAATGGTCTGTTTCAAATATATCAAACATAAAATTAAATTTCACGTATACAAAAATTATACAACTATTTTGAATGTCGACACGGAGAATAATCACCGTTACTGGATTTCCTAATCTAGTTCAAGACCAAGAGATTACTATTCTTATTCCAGCTAATGCCGGAAATGTAATCGATATTCAGATTGATATCCCCGATGAATTAGTTCTCAGTGAAAGTACCCCTGCGAATACGGCTCTAGTTTCAAATAACAGTAATAATGTAGCTTTGAATAACAGTAATACAGTGTCTACTGCGGGAACTAACCGATCGACCTTAGTAAATTTGAATCAACCTTTGACGAATAGAACATTACCGGGACAAACGTCTCCCGTGGTTCAGAGAACAGTGAGACAAACTGTCGGACCATCTTATACTGCTCCAGCAGCACCAGTTAGATCTACTGCTAATAATACTACGCGTACCACTGTTGTAAGAACCACACCAGTAACCTATCAGACCACTGTTTTCTCTTCGGCATTGTTATCGGCAGCTGATGCTCTAGTTCAAAAGAATCCTAGTTTAGCATCGGAAATTAGACCTACTACAGCTACACAATTAGTGTCATCAACAACTAAGAGTCCAGTTTCTCCTGGAAGACAGTCTCCTCTCTTACAGAAACCCAACGAATTATTTCTTCCTTCTCAATCAGTACCCATGCAACAAAAAGGAGCAATAACTCAACCTGTACAACAGCAAGTATTCGTCCAATCCACAAATCCTCAAGTTATAGTTCCCCAAACCAATGTTGCTCAAAGTAATATTGCACAGCCGGTATTCTATCAGGCTGTGTCTCAACCAGCAGTGCAAACTGCCGTCCAGACTCCACTTCTAATTCAAACTCCAATCCACACTTTACCTCAGAGTCAATTATCTCAAAACCAACTGATTTT
>Ga0206941_10316_pt1 | contig 10833 bp, 9 predicted proteins | sample Alteio_BWOrgHeat_9_FD_153251 | JGI IMG/M metagenome (GOLD analysis project Ga0206941, IMG submission 153251) | Enriched cells from forest soil in Barre Woods Harvard Forest LTER site, Petersham, Massachusetts, United States -... | ecosystem: Environmental > Terrestrial > Soil > Temperate forest > O...
ATTGCATCCGTCATCTGTTGGGTGAAATCATTTTCCAAAAGAACGGAAATCTGTTGGGGTGCGAGATCTGCGAGATCTTTCAAAGCTTGAACGTTAATATCTTTTTGGTTGCTAAGACACTGATCGAGAAAAGGAGCTGCTTGGCTCATGTTGGAACTAATGGTTTGAGCATAGGTTTGAAGCTGCTGTTCGAGATCAAATTGTTGTCGAAGAAGTGCTCGAAGTTTGTCCGCTTCAGGTGGTGTTGCGTTTTGCGTGAAGTTCACTGGAGTCCAATTCGAACATTTATCGGGATCGGAACACTGACGGAATTCAATAGTACAAGAACCCGATTGCGAAAGAGGAACACTCACATTCGTTGAATAGGTGCTATACACTTTGGAACTATCTTCGGTGCTCGCACAATTGCCTGAAATACGATACTGAATCAAATTCCCCGGATCTGTTTTGGGAATATCATTAGATTGAATAGGAACTCCCGAAATATCTACAGGTTGTGACACTGGGTTGGGAGCTTCAGGAGCTTTTGCTTTAGCTTTCGCAGCACTTGTTTTTAAGTCTTTTGCAGGGTCTTGATTGTCATTGTTTTGAGATCTGCAGAACGTAAAGAGGACGATACACGTCATAATGAGTGAAATGCGTTTGGTGAATGTCATAAAGTCTCCCAAATCTGTGCTTTATGAACATTATACCGTCAAATCAACTTTAATACGCAGGGATACCTGTAATTTGCTCACCCACTATGAGTAAGTGAACGTCATTCGTACCTTCATAAGTAATAACAGTCTCTAGATTGTTGCTGTGTCGCATACTGGAATATTCATCAAGAATGCCACTACCTCCAAGAATATCACGGCATTCGCGTGCAGCCTGCAATGCAAGTTCACAATTGTTCTGCTTTGCCATGCTCACCTGTGCGAAATGAAGTTTACCCTCGTTTTTCAACTGACCCAATCGGAGGGCAAGCAATTGCCCCTGTGTTATTCGAGAAAGTATCAAAGCGAGTTTGCGTTGTATAAGCTGTTTGGAAGCAAGAGGTTTACCAAAAAGTATTCTTTCTTTGCTGAATCGAACCGCCTCGTCAAAACATGCTTCTGCAGCACCCAAAACACCCCATGAAATCCCATAACGCGCTTGTGTGAGACAGGAAAGTGCGGATTTTAAACCTTGGGATTGAGGCAAGAGTGCATTCTCAGGTAGTTTCACATCATCAAAGTAAAGTTCCGAAGTTTCAGACGCACGCAGCGACAACTTACCTTTTATTTTTTTCGCTTTGAAACCTTTGGCATCCGTAGGAACTATAAAACCCCGTATACCCTCTTCTGTTTTTGCCCAAACAATTGCTATTTTAGAAAGGTGTCCGTTTGTAATCCACATTTTGGAACCGTTGAGAACCCATTCTTTCCCCCTTTTTTCTGCACGTGTTTTCATAGCACCCGGGTCAGAACCTCCTTCCGATTCTGTAAGACCAAAGCAACCAATCATTTCTGCGGAAGCGAGTGCAGGTAGATATGTTTTTTTCTGCTCTTCGCTTCCAAACGCATGGATCGGATACATAACGAGCGAACCTTGAACAGAAACAAAACTACGAAGACCCGAGTCACAGCGTTCGAGTTCCTTCATCACTAGTCCATAGGAAATCGCATCCATTCCCGGAAGTCCATAACCCGAAAGATTCGCTCCGAGCAAACCCAAGGAACCCAAAGAAGGAACTATGCTCATAGGAAATTGCTCGTGTTGATAAGCTTCCCTAATAAGCCCTTGCACATCTTTGCTCACGAAATCGCGAACTGATGCACAGATCATTTTTTGTTCTTCAGTTAGCAGAGCAGAGACATTCATATAGTCAGGAAACGGATGACACTGCAAAGATCCCACTTCAGACTCCTTTGGTTGTAGACAATTGCTTATAAACTTCGTTCGCTTTGTAAGAACTTCGCACAAGTGGAGCAGATGCAACCGCACGAAAACCAAGATCCCGTGCAACTTGTCCGAGTTGAGCAAACACTTCGGGTCTTACCCATTCTTTAACAGACAAATGTTTCTTTGTAGGACGCATGTACTGTCCCATAGTGACGATATCGACATCGTTTGCACGCAGATCATGTAAAGTTTGCACAAGTTCGTCATAAGATTCTCCAAGACCCAGCATGATGGCACTCTTGGTAAAAACGGGATAGGGTGCAATCTGCTTTGCGCGTCGGAGAACTTCGAGTGACTGCTTATAATTTGCACGTGCATCTCGAACTCTCGGAGACAAACGTTCGACTGTTTCTACGTTATGTGCAAAGACTCCCATGGGAACTTCGAAAAGCTGATGGAGCGCAGATTCACTTCCACCAAAATCACCCATAAGAAGCTCTACAATTATGCCGGGATTGAGTTCGTGAACTTTTTTTACAACACGTACGATGTGAGCAGCACCTCCGTCGGGAAGATCATCTCTGTTGACCATGGTCATAACGACGTATTTGAGTTTCATCGTTAAGCAGGATTCTGCAACGTTTCGTGGTTCATCAGGGTCAGGATGAGGTGGTGCTGCATCTGTTTTGATATGACAAAAACGACAGCCTCGTGTGCAAGTATCGCCTAGAAGCATAAAAGTTGCAGTATTCGTTGCCCAGCATTCCCCAATATTAGGACACTTTGCTTCTTCGCAAACCGTACTTAACCGCCGAGCACGCAAATCTTTTTTAATGTCGAAATAAACGGCACCACTCGGAAGACTTGTCTTGAGCCACTCTGGTTTGCCGGTAGGACTTAGTTTTTTTTCATTCATTGTTTTCAACTGTATAATGGAGAAGAGATCTTGTCTGTTCCAGTTGAATTATAATATGAGAGAGGCGTCAAGTTTTAAAAAGGGGAATTTCTATGCCACAAAGAAAAAGCTTTGACCTCGTTGTTGTCGGAAGTGGACCCGGTGGAGAAGGTGCAGCCATGCAAGCAGCCAAGCTCAAGAAGAGTGTGGCTGTGATTGAACAATCCCCGCTCATCGGTGGAAACTGCATACACCGTGCAACGATCCCTTCGAAAACGCTTCGTCATACAGCTCATCAACTTGTTGTGTTCAAATCCGATCCTCTCTTTATGCCCCTTGTTTCTGGCCTCTCGACTCAGTTGCAAATTCGCTTCTCCGATATTCTTGCTCGTGCAAAGGATGTGATTTCCAAACAGGTTGCCTTGCATAGCAGTCATTACGCACGCAACAAAGTTGAAGTCATACACGGAAGAGCGAGTCTTATTGATGCAAACACCATCCGTGTGGACAAAGGTTTCGGCCTAAGCGAAGACATTCAAGCAAATTATGTGATCTTTGCAACAGGTTCGCGTCCCTTTCATCCAGAGGGGATTGATTTTACGAATCCTAGAGTTTTCGATTCGGACACCATTTTAGATTTAAATATAGAACCCCGAACCGTTACTATTTACGGAGCCGGAGTTGTAGGATGCGAATACACAAGCATATTTCGAACACTTGGTAAAAAGGTCATGCTCATCAACAACAGAAGCAAATTGATGAGTTTCCTCGATGATGAAATTGTCGACGCTCTGTCTTATCATCTTCGAGATGAAGGTGTTGTGATTCGACACAATGAGTTCTTCGACGATGTGGAAGTGGATGATGAAAGAGTTGTGATGTCATTGAAATCGGGGAAAAAAGTTTATTCCGACATCTTACTCGTTGCAAGTGGTCGTATTGGAAACAGTGAGAATTTAGGTTTCGAAAAACTCAACATAGAAAAAAATCAACGGGGTTATGTTACCGTTAATAAGTATTTCCAAACCTCTGCGCCCAATATTTATGCAGTGGGTGATCTTGTTGGTTTTCCGAACTTAGCAAGTGCTGCTTACGATCAAGGGCGTTTCGCAGCTCTGCATATTTACCAACCTGATGCAGACAACGGTGTTCTTCAAGATGCTCCTCTCGGAATTTACACCACTCCTGAAATCTCCTCGATTGGCAAAACCGAACAGGAACTGACTGCAGAACGTATTCCTTACGAGGTGGGACAGGCTTCTTTCCGACACCTTGCACGTTCGCAGATCACGGGACGCAAAGTTGGCATGTTAAAAATTCTATTCCATCGTGAAACTTTGCAAATTTTGGGAATACATTGCTTCGGTCAGAACGCAACCGAGATTGTGCACATCGGTCAGACCATTATGCTTCAAAAGGGAGAGGCGAATAACCTCCATTACTTCACGAGTACTACATTCAACTACCCGACTATGGCCGAAGCTTATAGAGTAGCCGCTTTGAACGGACTCAACCGCGTTTCGTAGTTCGTGTCCCCATGACTGCACTTCCAATGCGGACAATGTCCGAACCACAACGGATGGCATGTTCCAGATCACCGCTCATGCCCAAAGATAATTTTCCTTCTCCCACTAAATTAGCGAGTCGGCGCAGTTCTCCATAAAGCTCCTCTGCTTCTTCGTCCCATGTTTCTGCAAAACGCTGCGGGGGAATAGCCATAATCCCTTTCAGTTGGACGGAGCTAGCAAAATTTTCCTGAATGGTATTTGCGAGAACGATAAGTTCCTGCAGAGGAAGCCCGCCCTTGTTTTGATCACCGGGAATTTTAACTTCTATAAAAACGGGATAGGGTATTTTGCCGAGTTCTTCTGCGTAACGAGCGATGAGTTCGAGATGTTTGAGCGAAGCAAGAGTTTGAATCTCCTCTGCATACGTCATAATACGTTTGATCTTGTTGGACTGGAGTTGTCCGATGAAAGACCATTTTATCGAGGGGGGAAGGGCGCCTGCTTTGGCAAAGAGTTCCTGAGCGTAATTTTCACCGAAAAAAATCTGTCCCAAGTGATGCAGTTGAGCGATGCGTTCCACAGATTGAGTTTTGCTTGCTACTATAAGTTTCAGCGAGTCAGGAGAACGGCCGCAGTCACTACAAGCTTTTTTGATTCGTTCTTGAATCGCTATATAAGACCTTTGTAAATCCAATTGGATTCCTCCAGCAAAGTATGTAAAATCAATCAACCACTATCAAAGGAACTTATCAATGAACAGACTCTCTTACAAAGTATTAAAAGCCATTTGCTTCACATCTTTACTTGCACCGCTAGCGTGTACGGATTCTTTCCAGGGTGAGTATTCCAATCCTAAGGAACAGGAAATTGTGGATGACAAATGGAATCCAACCGATGCGAACAAAACAGCCGAAACGATTATCAAAGCAGTCGTTACGAAAAACTGGCTTATAGACTACATGCAATCGAACGGTGGTAAAAAACCGATTGTTATCGTAGACGACATCGAGAACCGCACAAACGAGCACATCGATACAGCTGCTATTGGTCAAGCTTTACAAAACGAATTGATCAACTCTGGAAAAATACGCTTTATCGACAAAGCAGCACGTGAAAAGATCATGAAGGAAATTAAGTACCACAATGAAAGTGGTATGGTGAGCGAAGCTTCCGCTAAGAAGAAAGGTAAGCAGATCGGTGCTGATTTCTTCATGGTGGGTGAAATCACAGCAATTGAAAACATCCAAGGTGGATACAAAACTGTGACTTACACAACGACTGTACGTCTTACAAACTTGGAAACATCTGAAATTCTTTTCTCTGAATCTTATCAGATTAAGAAGAAGTTCAAACGTTCCGGTTCAAGTTTCTAAGAGATCATAATTCCGAGTGAAATAAAGTGAGGTGTTTGTGAAATTGCTACTCAGAATCCTATTCCTGTCGTCGTTCCTGTTTTTAACGCATTGCGCATCTTACACAGATGAAACTCAAGAACTCCGAAAGGATTACGTGAGTAGCAAATACAATGCCTCACTTGAAAAACTCGAAAAATCTCCGCTTAAAACAAGCAACAAAGACCGTCTGCTCTACAATTTAGAAAAATCTATGATTCTCGATCGCATGGGTGATCGCAAAGCTTCTCGCGAATCACTTTTTCGAGCAGACAAAATTGTAGATGATCTCTACACAACCAGTATTACTAAAACAGCAGCAACCTTCTTCTTTAATGACAGTGCTTCGGACTACGAAGGTGAAGACTACGAGAAAGTAGCTATACACACTATACTTGCTTTATCTTTTTTAGAAGACAACGACATCAGTGGTGCACGTGTAGAAGCAAAGAAAATCAACAGCAAGCTTCATGAGATCACACAGAACTACGATCCTAAATATTTACACTACAAAGAAGATGCTTTTGCCCGCTTCTTATCGGGTTTGGTTTATGAATCCATGCAGAACTGGGATGACGCAATTATTGATTACAGAACGGCAATAGGAATCTATAGCACATCTCAGTATTCCAAATTCTATGAAGGAAGCGTTCCTGAATCTTTGGTGACTTCTCTTTACGGAGTTGCACTCAAACGTAAACGAAACGACGTGATTCAAGAACTCAAAAGTAAATTTCCGAATATAGTAGAAAAATACGATGCAGACATTCGTGAAAATCCTAATGGTGGAGATCTGATCGTTTTGCATGCAGCAGGTCAGGTTCATGCTAAAGAAGCTAAAGACTTCTTCCTACCTATTCCTGTAGGTCAATACACTCAAGTGATGCGTATTTCTTATCCCGTTATAGAAAAACAGAACATAGACTGGCAAAACACCCAATGTGGTGCAAGTGTTGACAGCCGCTATTATTCTGCAGCGAATACAGCAAATATGAATGCACTTGCGTACCAAAGTTTGGACGACAAGCGTGGACGTTTGATTCTGAAAAACATGGCACGATTGATTATCAAAGCAACCGCAGTGTACCAAGCTGGTAAAAATTTCGGAGTTCTTGGATATATCGGAGCGAACGTTGCAGCTGCTGTAACAGAAACTGCGGATACAAGAAGCTGGACTTTGATGCCCCAAGCATTTTATGTGAATAGAATACGATTAGCTCCGGGAAAACATTCCGTAGAAACGAAAACAGCAAGCAAGGTTACGAATCTTGTTTCCGTGGATATTCCTGCAAATACTTTGAAATTCCTGGTTTCAAAATCATAGAATTATTTTGTGAAAATATCTGCGACAATCCCACCGGCAAGCAGAGCAAGAACAATGAGTAGGTTGTAGATAAATATTTTATCAAAATGCGATTTGCGTGCTCGTTTCAAATAACCGGAAACAAGAACACCTGCAATCAAACCACAAAATGCTCCAACACCGTGAACTGTATTGGCAACGGGAAAACCTACAGCACTGAGTACCCAACACACCACATAGAATCCACCGAAGAATTTTGCGAGATTCGGATCCAATCTATAAGGTGAGACTATACTGTAACGGTCGCATGCCCACATAAAAGCGAAAAGTCCGTAAACGACACCGGACATTCCACCAAATCGTGGACCTGACACAAGATAGAAAGCAAGATTGGAACACGCTGCAATGAAGAGTATGAGAAGAGTGAATTTCAATGTCCCTATAGATTCTTCAACTAGCCGACCGAACTGGTAAAGCCAGATCATATTGAAGAGTATGTGAAAAAAATCGGTGTGAATAAAAATAGGAGTGAAGAGTCTCCAAACCTGACCACTGAAAATTTCGCGGAAACTTTTTATCCCCATCGAATTGGCAAAAAGGTCGGAAGAGATCATGAGCTGACGCATGAGCCAATGCTGTTTATCCACAAAATGCAGAATGAAAAAAAGAACGGAAAAAGCGATCAATGCAAAAGTTCCAGTCGAATGCAGATTCTGACTGCGGACTAGGGGTGCTTCTGCTTTTTTCGCTTCAACCGGCTGTGTTTTCTGAACTCCCTCTGCTGCTTTTTGAAACGTGCTTATGTCGACGGCATTTTTAAACTGTTCGAAGAAGTCTCTGGCTTTTTTCCAGTCTTCATCTCTGAACACCCAGATCTCTGTAGAATGTTCGCCGATCTCGTTTATTTTTGTTTCAATATCTTGTGAGATTAAATACCACCGAAACGTTTCTGCTTTTTGCACGTCTTCCAACGAACCAACTTTACGCAAAATAGACTCCCTAACTTTTATTACGATTTAAATAGCGCAAAATTGCACCTAATGCTTCTCTAAAAGAAGTAGCCAAAAAATTTTACGTTGGACGGAGCAAACCCAATTATGTTGGACGGAGCAAGCACTGCTTGGACGGAGCTAAGTTCCAAAGCGCGATTGCGCTGGATCATGGCACTCACCCTTACTGTCTCTTTTTGCAGCATCGTGTACGAACTTATGCTGGCGCAATGTCTCTCGATCATTCTCGGAAACACAATCTTGCGCTATTCCATCACCATCGGTCTCTACCTCTTCTCAATGGGCATGGGAGCTTTGGGTTTCCTCTTCTGGAACAAAGAAAAAAGTCCGCAACTTCTATTTGTCATCGAAGGGATATTATCCTTTATAGGTTTGGTACTCCCCTTTCTCATTCTTGGCGGAGACCAATTCCTTCGCGAAACCGTTTTTGGGTCTGCTCCGTCCAACGTTTTTTCTAATAGTTTCATATGGTTGCCGAGTTGGATATTCGTGCACGCTGTTATTATTCTTGTGGGCTTACTCAGTGGAGCGGAACTGCCCATATTGATGGAACTGGCCCGACAGCAAGGAGGAGAGATGTCGGCGCAACGAATTCTTGCTCTAGACTATTTCGGTACTTTCGTCGGATCTCTTGCGTTTCCCCTTCTTATATATGAAAGCCTCGGACTGGTTGCAGGTTCTGCTCTAGTGGGTGGATTGAACGCGATCGCAGCAATGCTCATTCTCTATTTGTACAAGGAAACACGCAAACCTCTACGCCATCTTCTCTGTGTAGGTGGAATCGTTTGCACCTGTGTTCTTATTTTTCACGAAGCCGCATTACGAAAAATTTTAATGGAGTACGTCTTTGGCTAATCTAACGACTCTCTCCGTCCTTGCATTGTTCACATCTTTTGCAAGTATGGCGTATGAACTTGTCATTGCACAGACACTTGCAATACTTACAGATGAAGTCATTTGGTGGGAAAGCTGTAGCATCGGATTTTTTATTGCAGCAACCGGGCTTGGTGTTTTTCTTTATGAACATATGGAGAAGATTTCACTCACCGACTTCTTCATGAAAGCAGAAATACTACTCGCTCTCGTGGGTCTGCTCGCACTTCCGTTTATTTTCTTCCTTCATATCGTTTACCGAATTTACATCGTGGATTATTTAGCGCATGGACATCTTAGCAAGCCACTGAACTGGGTTATGTTTGCATGTCAGGCACCGAATTTATTTATAGGAGTGCTTTCCGGGTTTGAACTCCGAGTGCTTTTCGAACTTATTGAAAATAAGACCAACGGACAAAACACTCGATCGCAAATTGTCATTCTTGTGATTTATCACCTGGGTGCACTTGTCGCATCACTGACATTTGCGGTGTTTATTTTAAAAAAAATAGAACCGTTTCAACTCGCATTCTTCGCCTCTTTGTTGAACGGAGCAGTCGCTTTGTGGTGTTTAAAAACCGAATTAAGCTCGCGCTTTTCAGAAAGTCTCAGCTCCGTCCAACAAAACGTCCAACAAAAACCTCAGCTCCGTCCAGCACTTTGTCAGCTCCGTCCAGCACTTTGCCTTTTGGTTTTAGCATCTTATGGAATTGTGCAGTGGGGATGGGGGCCGTTGAAGGAATTGCAGATAAAAAATTTCTACTTCAATAATGTGAAAGCGACGATGAACGGAGGAGTGTTTGAAAAAACAGGGCCCATTGGATTGAGCAAAATAAAATCATGGGCTGACCAGCAGGCGTCGGTGCAACGGCATTTTACTGCGTATCAAGTGGTCGATGTGGTTCCCGATGCGAAGGATTCCGAAGTGTGGAAATTATTTCTCGATGGGCACTTCCAGTTCTCCTCCGATACGGAACGTTTCTATCATGAAACCATCGCGCATGTTCCGATCATGATCACAGGAAAAGTTCCCGAGAATGTTCTTGTGCTCGGTGGCGGGGATGGACTTCTAGCGAGAGAGTTGCTGAAGTACGGAGATCGCATTCGCCAAATTAAAATGGTGGAAATCGATAAAGAGATTCTTGAACTCGCTAAGTCTTTGCCTTTTTCTACGCTGAATGCTAGTTCCTTGACACATCGACGCTTAGACATCAGTATCGCGGATGCGTTTACCTGGCTGCGACAGAGTCGAAATCAATTTGACGCAATTTACATTGATTTTCCATATCCCTATACTTTTGAAGGATTGCGAATTTACAGCACGGAATTTCTCTCGCTAGTAGCACGTCACTTAAGCAAGGACGGGTTTGTCATTATGGACATTCCCATCTTCGGTGCAGGTGATCCGAACTGGCAAGATCATGTGAGTTCCTTGCTTGCACGATCGGGTTTTCCGAAAGTTCTTGCATTCGAAGGAGGCTATGGTGAGACGTTTCTACTCGGAGTGACGAGAGAACGTGCTTTACCTTTTGCATATAAGGATTTGGGAATTCGCTTAGAAACATTGAACCAGAAATGGTTTGCATCGGAAGAGAATCATTTGGAACTAACACATGGAAGCACAAAAGATGTGAATTCCATTCTTAAACCGAGACGAATCTCCTTACCCGATGTGTGGAAATGAAAGGGACTAAGGTCCACACAAATGCCTGATAAAGTGCTCGTTGCCATTACCGGTTCTTCCGGTTCTCTCTATGCTGAGAAACTTATACTCGAACTTCTTAGTCGTGTGTCACGTGTCTATATCATCGTTTCCGAAACAGGACGCACAGTTGTTCCCTACGAACTTCCCCGATCGTCTCCACTAAACGCAATACTCGTTGGAAAATACAAAGGCGAAGGCTTCGATAAAATACGCGTCTTTGCAAATGATGATTTCTATGCTCCGGTTGCAAGTGGCTCTTCTGCTCCCGATCTTATGGTGATTAAT
>Ga0206941_10317_pt1 | contig 10833 bp, 12 predicted proteins | sample Alteio_BWOrgHeat_9_FD_153251 | JGI IMG/M metagenome (GOLD analysis project Ga0206941, IMG submission 153251) | Enriched cells from forest soil in Barre Woods Harvard Forest LTER site, Petersham, Massachusetts, United States -... | ecosystem: Environmental > Terrestrial > Soil > Temperate forest >...
CCACCGTTCTCTTCTTTCCAATCCATACAACGTTGAACGAAACGCTCGCGTCCCAATTCTTGACGAGAAGTCCCTTCTTTATGCAGAGCTTTTTCCACCATCATTTGTGTTGCAATACCTGCATGATCCGTTCCCGGCAACCACATGCAATTGTAACCTTGCATACGCTTCCAACGCACAAGTATGTCTTGAACGGTGTTGTTCAATCCGTGACCCATATGAAGACGAGCAGTCACGTTAGGAGGAGGAATGATAATCGAATAGGTTTCTTTAGTGCTTTTATTGTCTGCGTGAAACCACTTACCTTCGATCCAGAATTTCCACCATTTTTCTTCTATTGTTTTCGGATTGTATAAACTGTCTTTTTCACTCATTGTTGCTTCTCCAAACGAGCAATAACTTCAACCAATCTATTATGAACTTCGTCTAACAAACTCTCGCTAATATTCAATGCGGGTGTCAAAGATACACACTCACCTCGAATGCCACAAGGGATTAGAAAAACACCTTGTGATCTTAATTCTAACATAGCGCTAATCGAATGCTCTGCTTTCTTAAACTCAATCGCAATCATCAACCCTTTGCCACGAATATCTTGAATGCAGGAATATACTCCCAGAGATTTTTTCAATTCAGCAAGAAAACTAGAACCAATCTCCTGAGAACGGTTCACCAAATCTAAATTCTTAATCTGCTCAAGCGTTTCTATTCCTACGCGACAGGATAAAGGGTGTCCGAAAAAAGTTCCGGTATGAATAGCTTCCCCACCATTTATAGGCCATGCATCCATGTGTTTTTTATTTCCCACACAAATGGAAATAGGCATACCTCCACCGATGGCTTTGCCAAAACACACAAGATCACATTCCACTTCATCTGCAAACGTAACACGACCAGAGCGCCCGAATCCTGTGAACACTTCATCGAAAATAAGCAAACAGTCTTCTTCTTTACAAATGTCTTTCAAACTCTGAAGCCACGCTATCGAAGCTGCTTTGAACCCACCTCGACCTTGAATAGGTTCTACAACTATTCCTGCGGGTTTGATTCCCTGCTCTCGGAATTTTTGAATAGCTTTGCGGATATTTTGCGGATCACATTGGAAGGGAAGGGCTTGGACATTGTTTGCATTCAACCACGGTTTAAAAGAATTTTGAAAATAAGGATTCGCTGTGATTGCAAGACAACCCAAATCCAATCCGTGATAAGCATCTTTAAAACAGATAAAACCGCTTCCACCTGTTGCGAGAATTGCTGTTTTCATAGCGAGTTCTACAGCTTGAGAACCTGTAACAGCAAGTACAGCTCTATTTAAATAAGAGGGAAGAAAGGAAAGAATTTTTTCTATAAATTCAATTTTAAATCGAGACGCGTAAACATCTCCCAATCCATGAACAAGTTTATTTGAATTGTCTTTTATTATATTTTGAATAGCATCGTTGTTGTGACCCAGAGGTAAAGCACCGAACCCTGCAATCATGTCTATGTACGGGTTGCCTTCTACATCCCAAATCATGGAATCTTTAGCACATTCTACAACTATGGGAAAATCTTCGGAACGCCAAGTCGCATCGGAAGATTCCACTCTGAGCAAACGCTCAAACCATTCTTTGTTCGTCATCTTAGACTCCCTTCTTTCTCGGTCCCCAAATGTATTTATGGAGTTGCAAATTCAAGCGGGCTTTTACTCCGCATTCGAGAAGCCACTCGCTCAAATTCTGTGGTGACACAAGCCCCCATGCAGGAGACAAAAGAAGACGGCAACGGGATTCGAGATTGTAATGTTTTATTTTTTCAACTGCCCAAAGGAAATCTTCATGACTTGCGATAACGAATTTGATTTCGTCACTGCTTTTGATGTGTTCGAGGTTTGACCACATCATTTTTTCATGCATTTTGCTTCCTGGACATTTGATATCCATAATAATGCAAACATCTTTGTGCACGTTTGCTATGCTTTCACTTCCACCGGTTTCGATGAGAACTTTGTAACCTTTTTGAATAAGAGCTTCCATCAGAGGAAGAGAATTTTCCTGAGCGAGAGGTTCGCCTCCGGTGATTTCAACAAGATTGGTTTTGTAGGAAGAAAGCGTTTCAAGTATGGCATCGATGGACATGCGCTTGCCGCCTTTGAAGCTGTATACCGTATCGCACCAACTGCAACGGAGAGGACATCCCGTTAAACGCACGAATGCGCAAGGAAGACCCGCATGAGACGACTCTCCTTGAATGCTATAAAATATCTCAGTGACTATGAGCTCACTCATCGTCTCTCCCAGAAGGATGCGATCTCCGAACTTTTAGGTGGAGCGTATGCTCTGAATGTGCGATCAATCCAGAACTCTGATCGGAGGAATAAATAATGAATAGCTATCCGCAATCGATTTCAACTTTTAGCATAAGCGCCGGAGCGTATCAAACTTATACAGCCATACGAGCCTCGGTGTTGAAACTCACTGTTTTCGGAATCTTCATACCCATGATCCTCTCCGAACTCATACTCTCCCATTTCAGTATCCCCACGGTAAATGCGCTAAAAGATCTGACAGAACAGTTCCTTAGCGGGAATAAACCCCCCAATTATAGAACTTTGCTCGAAGTCTCAACTCAGTTTTTTAGCCCCTGTATACTTATCATGTTCCTGCTTCTTTTCGTTTTTTTCTCCGCATATATGGGGCTTATAAAGATTGCCGTTGCTCGCGAAAAAGACGAAACGCTCCCTACTGCCTCTTCTTCCTTTATATGGGGTATGCGTCAGTTTTTTCCAAAAGGACTTATCTTACTGATTATATTCTTGTTTTTCAGTCTCGAACGTTACTTTTGGGGTCCCTTTCGAATCTTTTCCATGCTTATTCTTATGTCCCCCGTTCTTTTCACTTTGGAAGGTGGGCGCATGTGGGCTTCGGTTCGACGCTCGCTGCTTATGAAATATGTCAGCCCGTCCATTTCCACCGGCTTCAACGTGGCTTTTACTCTGATTGTATTCGGGGCGATTTTTTTCTTCGGTGAATCGCTTATAGGAAGCCTCAGCAAAGCGCTTCTTAACTTCGATCAATTGGTAGGGTTGCCAAGAGATCTATGGACAGTCCGCTTCTTTGATTTTCCGTTTACGTGGGTTTTCTTTTTTGTAAACCTTATCGGTTCCTTCGCTTTCGCACTCTTGCTTACATGTCTGCCTCTGTTTACTGTGACTTTGTATTTCAGAGTGCATCGGGTCTGAGAATTTCCTATGACCTTTCGTATTGCACAGATTTCCGATACGCACATTTCCGAAGAAGATATGTATCAAGGTGTGAATTCCCGGAAACGTCTTCTTGAAGTTTTCGATATTGTAAAAAACAAGGGTGCCGACCTCGTTGTTTTATCAGGAGATCTTGCAGCAAAAGCAGGAGGTCTCGAAATCTATCGATGGATGAAGGAGCACTTGGACAAGCTTGGGATTCCTTACATAGTCATGCCTGGAAATCACGATCGTGTAGATGAAATGCGCAAAGTTTTTAGCTGGCCTGTTGAATTGATGGATGAGTCTGAAATTTTTTTCAAATTAGAATTCCATAATCTAGTTCTTTTCTTCCTCGATAGCTCTTCGGGTTCTATTTCTCAAAAACAGTTAGAATGGTTGAAAGAACAAAATTCTACATCAGCACAAACTGTTTTACTTTTCATACACCATCCACCCACACTTTTATTTTCCGAATACAGTCGCATAGAACAGAAATATGGATTGGCAAATCGTGTTGAGTTTTTCGAAGTCGCTACGAACATCTCTCATCTCAAAGCTATATTTTGTGGTCATTATCATATCGCAAAAGAAATCGAAATTGAGGGTAAAGCAATCTACGTTTGTCCATCCAGCATGCTGCAAGCGGATGTGAAAGAAAACGAGATAGGCACATTACCTGAACTCTATGGATTCCGTTGGATTGTTGTACAGGATCAAAACAGAATCGAAAGCGAAGTTATCTGGATTTGAAATAACAATAAGAACTCAACGGCCATCACAAAAATGGGGATTGGCTGTTATGCAATCCGAAATTGTTTTCGTAGAAACAGAAGGAAGTTTCAAGGCGCCCATATTTTGTGTGTTTCCATTATAAAGCTGGCAAACACAATCTTTCCATAAATCTTTTCCTTCTTTATCACCTTCCATGAAACCTGCAGATTTACAGTCTGTGACGAGTTCTTGACATGCTGTTTTCTTTGAATTCAATTCGTTTTGATTGGGATTAGACCAGTTGTTGGGATTGTTATTGTAGGTATTTGGGTTATACGGAGTGTTTGGATTCGTAGTAGGTGTATGAGTATTTGTGGATGAGGTGGTATGTGTTGTTGTTCTATTCGTTTGAGCTAGACTCAAAGTTGAAATCAACACACTTGAAAGCAAAGCGCATTTCCAAATCATAGGAAGCTCCCTAAAGTTGTAGGTATATTTTTATTATATAACAAAATAGGAGCTAATCTGTATTCTCATTGATTTCCTTTGAAAGTTCACTAGACTATTGCTTCCATTTTACAAAGGAGGTTCTCAGTGAAGAAGATGGTATTATGCTTTTTCGTAAGTTTTCTGTTCACAAATTCAGCAATGGCAAAAGGAAATTTGGTTGGATGCACAATGATGTTGGGTGGCTCCGGAGCTGCCATGGGAACATTTGGAGGAATCCTCACTGGTTCTTATGAAGGCTATCTTGCGGCTAGAGAAGATGTAGAAAATAGTGAATATAAGAACAATGCAATCAGCTCTCTTATGCTTGGTGCAGAAATTCTCCTGCTTTCTCCCGCCTATGCAATTGTTAGAGCTATAAAATATGGTGTGATTTCAGGTGCAGGAAGCACTGTTGCAGGTGGAGTTCTCTGTTTAGTAGCTCTATCGAACTAAGAAAATTGCTTTTCATGACTTAAAACCTTCTAACGATTGCTGTGTATTATTGTGGCTTCACCTTTTAGGAGCCGTCATATGAAGGTAATTTTTTCGACTTTTTTGTTTGTTTCAACTCTGCTTATTTCTGTACACAGTTTTGCAATCGACACACTTCAAATTAAACTCAAGGCTTATGAAAATGTTCTACAGGGAAATAACCACGCTGCGTATAGAGCGACGGTAGGTGGATGGGATTTTGCACGAGGGTTTTCCGTTGTCATTTTTCCGGTAGGACTTGTAGTTGGTGGAATAGAGCTTTGCGGATGGAATGGCCCCTTTCGCAAAGGCGCAAAACATGATGCAGCGTATAAGCGCACAAAAAATAGCTACGATAGTCTACAAAGGATACTAGGCATTCTTGGAACTGCAGACAATTTAGTTCATAAAAACCCTGCTTCGGACAAAGAAAACAAAATATTTAGGGCATTCGCAAGCACACTTCCAATGGATGTTGATAACTATGATGCAGTCGTTGCATTTGCAGTTCAGCTTATGCAGTTTAACCAACTAACGGATGCTTCCTTTCTTCCCGATTTAAACAAACTTAGTCACGAAGAGGGAAAAGGAAAATATACGATCAATTTCGATGAAATTGTAATGAATGCTTTCCGTCGGTGGCATGAGAGCAATTGTGAAAGCACTTGCAATGGTCAACAAACCTAAGCTTCGGGTTCTTAGTTAAATTGGTATTCCTCTAAATTTCCAACCAATGAAGTCCTGCGAAAAAAGATGCGATCATGTGTAAGATATCACTTGGAACTCCTGTTATGCCTCTCCCAAGCAAAAGTCGAATCACATAGGTTGAACCAACATTCCTATGCATTGCATCTAATATCAACTGAAGTTCCTCATCTTTACCTTTAAAAGCTTTAAGTCTACTTACGAAATCCAAACTGGCTTGAAGACTCATCCCATCTTCCAGATAACACCGGCTCAATTCCTCTGCTGTGTAAGAGGAAGCGCTATTATGTTGGGGTTTATGTCTATTATTCAGGAATCCTGACGGGTGTCTATAATTTGAGCCAACTCCATAGGTAGGAGCCTCTAGCATAGCGAAGGTATCTGCTGTTTTTCTACTGCATGCAAGATTTGCTGCAGAGTTTCCTTGGGAATCGAGCAATTTTGTGTTCGCTCCGCTCATAACAAGAATTTTGGCCACACCTGAGTGCCCGAATATTGAAGCAAGCATGAGAGGAGTATAAGATCCTTTTCGTAATTGAAAATCAAGAATTGCTCCTCTTCTTATGAGAAGATTAACAAGGTCTTCATTTCCAGTTGCTGCAGCAAAATGAAGAGCCGTCTCTCCACCTTCGACTCTCATGTCAACAAATGCCCCCTCGTTTAGAAGAGCTTCGATTTTATTGTATATCTTTTTCTTATCTCGGAAGGCTCGATTATTAAGAAGGTCTCTTAGTTTTTTATCGGGAGAAATCTCACTTTGCGTTTTCCTTTTTCCTAAATGAAAAGTATCTCGCAAGAACTCAGAAGCATAGATTTTAGAATCCGATAGGGAATGGAATGCCAACAAACACGAGAAGATGATGAACCCATTTTTCCTCATACAAGATTCCTTTCCCTTCATGGTGATTCGAAGCTAAAGGAAAAGGCTTAAAGATTCTATGAAAAGATCGTTTTAGGATGACGCTCTAGTCGCAAGAAATTCAATAGAGCTTACCACCCCCCGCAGACACAATCAGGGTCATATTGAAAGTTCACCTCCCAATTAGCAGTTCCCGTGCGCCCCTCCGAATCCGTAACTATCAAAGAAGTGAGGTAGCTAGCCCAACAATCAGGCACACTGCTCGTAACTTGCCCATGGGGAGGGTATGTCACTCTGCTTCCAATCGAAGAATCCGTAGAAGACCACGTATAAGAAACAATGGTCGCATTCAATGCGTTCACTCGTGAACCACTAGGGTCCAGTATATAAGAAGAGCCAGAACATTGCGTCAGTTGGATGCTTGCAATCGGATTCGGACTTTGCACGGTCAGAATCAAGTTACTCACCGTCTTCCTTCCTGAACTGTCTACAGAAACCAAAGTGTAGGGAAAGTCTCCATCTTTAACATATGTGCGTGTCAATTGCGTGGTGGAATTAGGATTCAAACTCAATGTTGTTTCGTTAACCAATGTACAATTAAGATGTACCGGTGACGCGCATGGAAACAGAGCGTGAACAGGCCCTATAGAAAACGTTACGTTGGTCGGAGACGATTTATAAGGATTAGAATAATTCAGAGCAACGTCAACCGTTGGATTTGCATCGAGAACGTTGAGTGAATAGGTTCCTATGTTTTGATTTCCATTGCTGTCCGTGACTCGAACTTGGATGGCATAAACACCTGGGTTCTGAATAGTAAAGTTATTAACAATAGGTCCCAGTTTTTGGAAGCCTTGTCCGTCTCCCATATCCCATTCGGTTTCATTGCTAAGTGTTCCGTTTCCAAAAGCTCGGGAACTCGTAGCATTTCCACTCACATTCACAGGTGCATACGCTGTTGTTGACGTTATGTGAATTTCGAACGCAACAAGAGCTTGTATTTGAATGAGTTTGGATGCCCAATTATGGAGAGCAGCCCAAGCCACCCCGGTTCCAAGCATTCCCAAAACTCCTATTCCTAAACTGACGGGAAATACATGACGAAACGGTGAATCACGAAATCCATCCAATTGTGAAATAGGAATCAACTGTGCTCCCAAACCACCAAGCCCCACTAGAGTAGGAACTATCATCGAGTAAAAAGCAATACTGACTGGTAATTCCTTCTTTTGTGCATCATCCACCATAGCTTTCAAATTAGGTTCGGAATCGTTTTGTGTCACTTGAGAATAAGCGCGCACGGGACTAAAGAAAGTGAACACCAGAAAGAGAACGGTCGTTTTTAAAATATAAGAATATAATCTGCTCATATTTCCCTCTTAGATCAATGTGAAGATGAATTCGTGCAATTGAGTGAAGGGTCAGGATTAGGAACTTCCAACACAAAATAACCTGTGTTGCTTTGACCATTAGTATCTGTGATGCGCAGTTGAACAGTGTAGTTGCCAGGTTTTGTAATATTGTATCCGTTCACAATACTGCTCATGTTTTGAAACCCCACACCATCGTCGAAGTTCCACTCGAATACCGGGTTCAAACTTGCTCCATTTGCCTCTGCAAAAGAAGCACTCGCATCACAGTCTATAGTTGTAGGTGCAGATCGAATGAACTGTGTAATAACACAATTAAAAGCAACATTGGGGTTAAGATCGAAGAAAGGTTTGAACACTGCGTTCAACACCAACCAAGCAGAACCTGTTCCAATAGCAGTTGCCAAACCAAGGAATGTGATCGTTCCAAAAATAGCCGAATAGGTCGACGAATCCACAGAATGTAAAAATAGCGCTCTACAACCCGTTGCAGTTGCGAGATTTATATTGTCTTCTCCAATCGAACCTGCCGTCCACAATGCGCCTTTCAGAACCACTCCTCCGATTCCTAAGATCGAAACCGATAACGAAGTAAAAAAACCTGCAGCAAGATCGTGTTGCTGTTTCGCAGTTGCATCTTCAAAAACTTTTATAGGTGCTTCTGAAGGAGCATTCTGTGCATAAGTAAAGGATGGAATTGAGAGGAGCAGGACAAGGAAAAGACTTTTTAACTTTATAAAGAAAGTACTGTTACTGTCGAAATCACGAGCCATAGTAGATCCTCCTGAGTTGGAATCCGAACGGCTCCGTTTAATTGAAGTATTAGCTTTCGTCAAGAATTGTATGGTTAGAATTTTCTAAGAAAGAATTTGTGAATTAGCTTCTTGGCATTATAATTTTCAAACAAAACGAGTGCGCAAATACTTAAGCTGGTCTTCTTGAGGTTCGTACAGATGCTCTTCGAGTTCACTTTTCAAATTCGAAGCGAGATTCTTTTCAAAAATGTTTTTAATACTGTCAGGAGTACAGTCTTTACGAAACTCACTTAGAGACGATAGAAACTCACTATGTGCTTTTCCACCTCTATATTCCGGTTCTTTGGTAGGATGACCTAAATATCGATCTATAAGGTGAACTTGCGTATGCACAAGAAGCGAAGCTTGATACAACAAATAATTGCGGCTTCTATACAGTGATGTTCCCGCAACTTTGCGACCGTTTAAAGTAATGTCACTGATACCGTTTTGCGAAAGTTCTCTAAATTCAGCGTATTCATTTCGCAATGTTGCAATAACAGAATCATTAATGGCACGAAAATATTCTGAATTGCGATAATAGTGCTTAACCCACATTCCTACACTTAATATAACGCATCCCGAATGCAAAACAACCGCACCTCCACCTCCGCTTCTTCTCAGCACAGATATAGAGTCTGCTTCGCACTGTTCTACTTTGCATTCTGCTTCAAATTTATTTGCATTACCTAAGACAACATAGACAGATTCAGGAACCCAGGAGATACAAGCAAGCTGTTTATGAGACTGCTCTAATACAAGCTTATCAATCCACATTAGGCAGTTCCGAAGTAGTTGAAAATTAAAATTGCTAAATTGAGGAAGATTAGAATTCCCGTCACATCCACTAAGGTTGAAATAAAGGGAGAAGAAACTACAGCAGGATCTAATTTCACAGCACGGAAGAAGAAGGGAAGCATAGACCCCGCAATCACACCGAAAAGAACAATAAGTATAAGAGAAAGACTTACTGTCAGTGTCACAGGCCCACTGAGATCCATAAAATAAGCTCTCACACACCATAAAGCTGCAAGTATAAGACCTAGAATGATTCCAACGGGAATTTCCTTATAAAGGACTTTCATCGAGTCACGAAGCGAAAATTCATTAATCGCAAGACCACGGATAATCAAAGAAGCAGCTTGTGTGCCCGAATTACCACCGGACGCAATAATAAGAGGAATAAAAAATGTGAGAAAACCCCATTGACTCAAAGTGTCATGATACACACGCAAAGCTTCCGAAGTGAGAAACCCAGAAACGAACAAAATAGCAAGTGCACCTGCTCGTTTGCGAAGCATTGTAAAAAGAGGTGTCTGGAAATACCCGTCTTCCAAAGCACCGTGACCCCCGAACTGTTGTATATCTTCGGTTGCTTCTTCTTCCGCAACTTCAAACACGTCGTCTGCCGTAACTATTCCAATAATTTTTTTATTCAAATCGACAACGGGAATGTAAAGATGATCATATTTTCTAAACAGTTCAACAGCACGTTGCTGAGGGTCTAGAGGGCTGAGAGAAACGTGACTTTTCTTCATCATATCTCGAATAGCCATACTCGGAGGATCACACACAACGAGAGAAGCAAGGCTCGCTTCTCCAATCAAAATTCCATCATCACCTGTTACGAAAAAATAATGAAGAAACTCTTCAGGTAATGCTCGACTCCAGTGAATAGACTTCAATGCAGAGGATACATCCATGCTTTCGCTTAAAGTGAGGAAGTCGGAGGTCATGAGTCGTCCCACGGAATCTTCGGGATAACTCAATAGTTGATTTGCAATTTCTCTCTCACGAGGATTGAGTTTGGTAAGGATCACATCACAAATATCGGGAGATAATTCTTCGAGTAGTTTTGTGCGATTATCTGGTTCCATCTCGTTGAGAAGAGAGGAACTCATCACGTCGGGAAGTTCTTCGATCAGTTCCTGCTGACGCTCCACTTCCATATCGGAAAATAAATTCGGGCGCCTGTCTCTCGGAACGAGTCGTAACGCAGAAATACAATCGGCTATGTCGAGTTTACAAAGGGTGTCTGCTAAGTCTGCATCTTCTTTTTCTTTGAAAAGAACACGCAACTCTTTGAAGTTTCGAGACACCAACAGATCTTCTACGACATGTGGAGTTAGTGCTATTCCGTTGTTTGTTCCGTTGTTATTTGGCATTTTCGTCACCAGTATTTAGACAGAAACTTTTGAGAGCCTGAAACGG
>Ga0206941_10189_pt3 | contig 10830 bp, 13 predicted proteins | sample Alteio_BWOrgHeat_9_FD_153251 | JGI IMG/M metagenome (GOLD analysis project Ga0206941, IMG submission 153251) | Enriched cells from forest soil in Barre Woods Harvard Forest LTER site, Petersham, Massachusetts, United States -... | ecosystem: Environmental > Terrestrial > Soil > Temperate forest >...
GTTTCTGTCGAATTCAAGCCGGCCGCGGCGGGAGCGTTGAAGGCGTCGCTCTCTATCGCGGACAACGCGACCGGATCGCCGCAGGCCGTCACTCTGGCGGGCACGGGCAATTGAGATGATCGATTACGCCGATGCGGCATTATCTGCGCATCGGCGTGTCTCCTTACGGACGAGCGGGGACTACTCGACCAGAATGGTTCTGTGGCGTCGAGACGCAGCCTTCGGCTGCAGACTTGTTTGCGATGAAAACCGTATTGATAGTGCTCGTGTTTACCTTTGCACCTGCTCTTTGTGTCGCACAGGCTGACTCGGCCAGATACCTGGATTACCGCTCCCGTATGCATTGGCGGACCTTCTCTCTCGGCAGGTTGAAGATTGGGACTCGACTTTCAGCAATTGAGAAGATCGCATTTCGCGCAAAGTTGCGTCGCAGCGACGAATTTTAAATGGACGGAGGTATTTCGTAGGGTGTTTGTTTGCACGATAGGCGTATTACAGAATTGTCATCCAAATAAACGTTGCCAGCGTCATTCAAGTGTGTAACGATTCGTTCAAATACTCCACTAGTTGCCTGTGGTCGCATTTGCGCTCTGGATTAAAAAGATCGTGGCAGCACGATAAATGAGTGCAAATCTGCTCTAATTGGTTTCTTCCACGTTGAACTTCGGGCCGCTCCTAACCGGCGGCGGTTGCACGGCACTGCGCATCGCTGAGATTTGCCATTAGAGGTTGCTGAGTAGTTCGACCTTGGCACGTTTCGATCTGCCCCTCAGAACAGCCCCTCCATAGCTGAAATCTGTCTCTGGCTCCTTCACCAGAAGAGCAAGGGTCGAGGTCTGCGCAAATACACCTATATCGAATTGCAAAGGAATCTCATGAAGACTCTTCGGGTTTTGTCAATCGTGTTGTCGTTTTCAGTCTCTGCCACAGTCCCCGCCATGGCGGGTGTTAACGTAAGCAGCCCTTCAACTGGCGATCAGGTGTCGTCACCGTTCAAGCTCTCCGCCTGGGCCACCAGTTGCAGCTCCCACAACGTCACCGCCATGGGCTACTCGTTCGATAGCAGCTCCGATACGACCATCATCGATGGCCAATCGATCGATACGTCGATCCACGGGCCTTCCGGCCATCACACTCTGCACGTAAAGGCTTGGGCCGATGGGCATGCATGCGTTGCAGACCTCGAAATCGACGTCAGGTCCGGCGGCTCCGGCGGCTCCCCTAGCTCTATTATTCCAGTCGACGCGGTCTCGGTCAGCCATCTTGACGTCATGTTCGGCTGGAGCGCCCAGCATGACCAAGGCGCGTCCGGGTCGGCGAGCGGATCGACGAAGGTCGTCCGCTCGCCATCCCTAAGCGGGAGCGCGCGTGAATTCGAGACCGAATTCTCGAACAGTGGCGACGAGCGCTACTCTTTGAGCTTTTCCGACGATAATTCCGCTGAGAACTTCTTTTACGACGCCTGGGTCTATGTCACCAGCTCATCCAGTCACATCGGCAATCTTGAGTTCGATATCAATCAGACCATGCCCGATGAGAAGACCGTGATGTTTGGTATAGTGTGCGATGGCTACAACCAACATTGGGCCTACACCGTAAATACCGGAAGCGACTCGGATCCCAGACCGCGCCATGCCACCAAGAATGGCGCTTACTGCGATCCCCGCGCCTGGACGCAATATACATGGCATCACCTCCAGGCATATTATTCTCACGACGACTCCGGCTATATCACCTATCACTCCGTGTGGCTTGACGGAAAGGAATTCAAAATCGACGAGACCGTCTTCGGAAAGTATTCCCTCGGGTGGGGACCCGTGATCACTACCCAGTTCCAAGTCGACGGCCTCGGCTCGAACCACAACACCGTCTATCTCGCCAATCTCAAGATCTACCGCTGGTAAAGGAGTTCCCGCTTCCGTTCCCAGAGATGCCACGTCCCCTCAATAGCAGGAGGATTCAGTACAGCTGGCACACCCCAAAGGCGCGCATATTGTTACGCAGGCACCATTTGCAGACGCGCGTGCGCGCTTGAGGAAGCTTCTTCCTTTCCGATCAGTTGTGTCCCGGATCGACGGTGCTCAGATCTCCGTTGCGATTGAGTTTCTGGTCCCGGATCGGCCTCGGCAAAGATCCCTTTCGGGTACACGGGAACGTTCCTATTCACGATTCGTGAGCTTTCGTCGCCATGCTGATGGCGACGTAGGCATGTCGGCGAGGATGCCCATGATGACGAGCGCATGAGCGCGGAGACGATCTTTTTTCCCATGCCCCCCTTAAGGCGTGCCTGCGGATTTGCGCGGCCCGATATCGAAGGTAACCTGGAATTTCACCGGCTTGGTTTTCGTATGCGGAAAGTCCAGGGCCACGACACGGGCGTAAATCGTTTTGAGCGAAGCCTGAATGCGGGCCTGGTCACCCTTGTAATTGACGGCCATCCTGAAGGCGGCCTTCTCCGTCGGATTGAGGGTCACTTCGACGATCAGGCCGTGGATTCCTTTTCCGTCTTGGCGACGGTGTCGACGGCGTCGCTGACGCCCATGACGGAATCGATGAGCGTCTCGACTTCGATGTTGTCCGCGATGGTCTTTCCGGCTCTGCGGTATAGCGCCGCCAGTCGCCGTCATAGTCTGCCCGCTGATCGGGTCGTGACACGGGCCGACGGGCGTGGCGCCGTCGATCGGCTCTTTGCATTCGTTGAAATCCACATCGTAATGCCGCCCGCGCGCTTCCGCCACCTCGACAAGCAGGGCGTAAGCGCCTTGCGGTCTTCCTGCCCGAGCTTGAAACAGGGTTTAGTCAGATCTTCGACCCAGAACCGCCGCTCGCCCTCGGGCGGCATGAAGCCGAAACTGAATTTATGGCTCTTGTGGTGAAGGAGAGCTTTCATGATTGTGAAGAAGCTGTGCAATCTGAAGATTGCGTGATGCAATTCTGCCATTGATGCCGACGTTCAGGAAGTCTGGAGCCAGCACCAGTTCCAGAGCATATTGATCGCGGTGATCAACGGCCTGACTCCATGTATTCTCGAGGTTTTGAAAACCTTGAACGACTTCATTGGAGACCGCTGAACCAGATTGACTTCGTCCATTCTGACAAGCGGCCGTCAAACAAAAGAAGCTACACAGTGCACTTACTTCGAGAAAAGGATGTCGCAAGTATCTCATCATTGTCCACCCGTGGAGAGGTTCTTAATCGTTCGGGTTCGCTGCGGCAACAACCAGAACGAGCCCAAAGAGAGCAATGATTGGTAGGCATAGCGAGCGCCGCGTAGTGCAATTTCAACCCGGTATCGTGATCACGGAACGCCAGCACAACATGGATGAGACAGACGCTCGGCTCATCAGCGTCGATGATCGTATGTGCAATTTTGCCCGCTGTTTCGAGCTTCTGGAGGCGGCCCTCTACTGCCGTTACCTGGTTTTCGAGAGCGGCGGTGTCTTCTGTTTGACTGCTTGTAGTTCGGGGCGTCTGGTTTGCGAGGCTCTGCCGTGCGAGAGTGCACCGGTTTGCAGACGTGTAATTGCGGCATAAACTCGGACATTGTCGGCGCGGCTGCGACGGTAGAAGGAGAATGAGACGAAACCAACAATGATAAGCACAAGAACAATGGCTGTAGCACCGGCAAGAAACGTCCGCCGTTCCTCGTGAACCGCCGTTACCACTTGCTGATTCGTGTTCTGGCTCTCCTCGGCAAGGTGGAGCCGCTCCCAAAGCTCGTCCGCGATCTGCTTGCTCCGCAATTGAGAGCTTATCCTCGAAAGGAACTCGGCCGGATCGAGAGGCAGCGATACGACATCGTCGGCCCCGAGATCCAGTCCCCGAGTCCGCTCCGCTGCACTCCCACGAACTAACATCACAACTCGTATATTGCGAGTGTGCTTGGAACCCTTGATTTCGGAAAGAAGGTCGCAACAATCGAACTGCGGTGGATCCGCGCCAAGAATGACGAGGTCGGGTTTGAAAGCGAGAACGGCTTTTATTTCTCCTCGCTAGTGGGTTGAAACCTTGTATCCTGCGTCTCCCAACAGAGTGATAAGGGTCGCTCTCAAAGCGTCGTCAGGCTCCACTACTGGCAATTTCCCAGCTTGGTCGTTCATAGGTTCCTTTTCTCAGTGCGGCCCTACACAATCTGATGCCGCAGCGACGTGGTCGGCGCCAATGTCTGCGCCCTTATTTGATGCGTTTTCTGTCTCGTAGGTGACCATCAAAAAGAGGGCTGAGAGTGGTGCTTTCGGCGCCGAACCACGGTTCACTTGCACTCTCGTCACGCCGCGACGCTTAGTAAATTCTTTCAGGATCCGCAGCGAAGGAGGGCTGGGGAATTTAATCTCATCTCTCTCGGTTAAAGATTAGTTCTGCAAGACGAATGAGAGCTTCGTATCGAGAAGCAAGCGATTCGCAAGAAATCGGGCCTTTCGCAGCATCGGCTGCAGGGCCAGTTTCCATAGATATTCACTCATGGCATTAGATCACGAACTCGGGCCAGCAGAATCACAGGAATTGGCCATCTGCCCGCTTTCTGGCAGCCTGCCAGCGGATTCCTGGCACGCCGCATCTTTCCCTCCCGACCAATTCGTGACTTTTCTTTCATTTAGCGGATCCGTCGCTTTGGCACGCCCCGTGCCATATTGGCGATGATATGTTACGCATCACGATTCACGAAGATGGCAAGGTATCCAGACTTGAACTCGCGGGCAAGCTCGAGGGGCCGTGGGTCTCCGAAACAGAAAAGGCCTGGCGCGCTTCGCTACAACCAGACCAAAAGCTCGAAATCGATTTGAGACAGCTGACGTCGGTCGATAACGCTGGGCGCGATCTTCTCGCGGCCTTTCATCGGTCGGGGGCTTGTCTCATCGTCGAGGGAGTGTGGATGACTGCCCTAATCCGGGATCTCACTTCTCAGCCTTGCGAAGTTGCCGTGGTGCAGTCATCGCGGAAAAAGGCTCCTCGCAGGCCAAAATCCCGGCAACAGGAGAGCAGCAAATGAGGATCAAGTCCGTTCTGAAGGAGTACCGCGCAAGGTGCCATCGTGGTTACCCGAGTTGGAACATCTGGCGGTTTCTATGCGTCTTCATATTCGCCGCATCTGTTGTTATTCCGGCAATCGGGCAAATTGCTGCGCCCGATCCCCAACCTGGAAAAATAAGCGGCACAGTTACCGATGTGAATGACGATATTGTTCCGGGCGCCGAAGTCATCCTTCAAAGCTCTGTCACTGGGGAAATGCGCTCGATGGTGTCCGGCGATGACGGATCCTTTACCTTCGACGATGTGAGCCCAGGTGTCTCCTACCAGGTCACGATAAGTGCCGACGGTTTTGTCACATGGACTTCGCTCACCATCGCCGTAAGGCCAGGTCAGATTCAATTTCTGACCGGGAGCAAGCTTCAGATCGCAGCAGGGGCGACTTCGGTGACGGTATATGCGTCCTCCGAACAGATTGCTGCGGAACAAGTCAAAATCGAGGAACGACAGCGTGTTTTTGGATTCATTCCGGATTTCTATGTTGTGTACGATCACGACGCGGTGCCACTTACGACGGAGTTAAAGTTCAAGCTGGCATTGAAAGCCAGCACAGATCCAGTGTTCTTCGCTGCTGCAGCCTTTACCGCCGGCGTAGAACAGGCCGGAGATACTCCTAACTACGGTCAGGGGGCAAAGGGTTACGGTCAGCGCGTAGGGGCTTTATACGCGAACGGGTTCACCGACATCATGGTGGGCGAGGCCATCCTGCCCTCACTTCTACATCAGGATCCGCGTTACTTCTATCAAGGAGCCGGGACAAACAGATCTCGAGTAATTCATGCTCTCTCGAGCCCGTTTATTTGTAAGGGCGACAACGGAAAGTGGGAGCCAAACTACTCCAGCGTTGGCGGAGACTTAGCTGCAGGCGCTATTTCAAATATCTACTATCCTCAATCGAATCGCGGCGCGGGGATTGTGTTCGAGAACGCGCTGATCATAACAGGTGGCAGGATGGCCAATGGGCTTTTGCAGGAATTCATCCTGCGTAGATTCACGCCGAGCGCAAGAAATCGACCTCAGTGATCTGAAAGCGTGGCTGAATGGTGATTCGCATTTGGAGCGCGCTGCGGTGTTTCGATCAGGCCGACCATTTGGAATTAAGCATCGGCCGTTGACTCCATTTCTCGATGTGGGTAACGAATTAAACGAGACCTCAGTTGAATCTGAGTGATGTCGTAGGGGAACAAAGATGGCTGTCGATTTAGCAATAATCTCCGTCGCAGTTCTGGTCGCGGCCGTACTGATGAAACGCGATCGAGACCGACGTGAATTCGAGCGGCACATCATTACGCCGGAAGCGCTGTATGCGCTGTTGGCCTCAGATCGTGATGTGCTCCTCGTTGATGTTCGTCAGCCGTTGGATCTGCTGGGCGACTCCGTAATTATCCCCGGCTCCAAGAGGCTTTCTCCGCGAGAAGTGCGAGAGAATCCCTCCCTCCTTCCGAAAGACAGAGATGTGGTCGTTTATTGCACGTGCCCGAGCGATAAGACTAGCAGGGCCGTCTTGCATCGAGCTCTGGCCTTGGGGTTCTTGCGAATCACATTACTGAAGGGCGGACTGGACGGTTGGAGAGCAAAAGGTTATCCAGTCGAACCCTACGAAAAGCCCTTCCATCTTGACTCGGATCAGAGCAGCCATTTATCAAATGCGGCTCCAGGGTCCGCTATTCGGCGTGTTCTTTTTTGCCTACTGTTTCTGCCGGGGATAAGAGTCCACGCTGATGCGACCCTGTTGATTGAAGCCCCGATCAACTTTCTGGGCCATGTGAGCTCGACAGGGCATGCGGCGCTGCTGGTCGACGATTTGTGCTCCGATGACCACATCCATATGCGTTGGTGCCAAGCGGGCGAGGATGGGGCCGTTATTAGTCGATACAAGGGGATTGACGGATACGACTGGCTGGCGATGCCTCCGGGGCCTCACTTGTTCGCTGTAGACTCCGCCGATGAGATTCCCGCTACGGTCAGTATTGCTGAGGTCGAGCGCCTGCGCTCGGAGTATCGGACAAACCATCCCGGAAGCTTCGAACAGGATCCTCCGAAAGACGGCTGGATTCAACTTCTCGGAGCGTCCTATCGCAGGCGGATCATCTGCGTTCAGCTGCATACGACCGCAGCCCAGGATGAGCGGCTAATGCGGTGGTTGAACCGCCGGCCGAACAAGACGCACTTCAACTTCTTCTTCTCGAACTGCGCCGACTTCGCCCGCCAGATGCTGGATGTCCTCTTCCCCCGCGGAGTCCATCGCGACTTCGTCTTTGACTTCGGGATGACAACGCCAAAGCAACTGGAGTCAAGCCTGCACCATTACGCACTGCGGCATTCGGAGTTGGGGTATGAAGTGCACGAGCTGCCGCAGGTGCCGGGGAACATCCCGCGGAGTGGACGCCTATATGGGGTGGCGGAGTCGTTTGTGAAATCGAAACCCTATCTTCTTCCCGTGGCTGTCCTTGATCCAATCGGGATCGGCAGCGTGGCCGCGCTAGGGATTGCGGACCACAGATATACGGCGAAGGCGACAGCAAGGGCTCCGGACAGCTTCTTCTTCCCTTCGCAGGACATCGTGGCAGCCGGTCGGTAGCAACGGCGTCGCATATGGAGATGACATTACCCATCGCAGCTTCGTTCAGAGGAATTTCTTATGCAGGAAAACCACGAAATGATGGAACTCAACGAACACCTGACGGACGCCGAGATTATGCGGACGATTCGTTATCTCGATCCAGATTTCAGTGCTGAAAAAACCGGAGAAGACAATGGGACGGCCGTCGGGATTGGCTTCACCTTGCTGGCGGCGCTAACAGGCGCACTGACGTACATCGGCTTTTATGTTCGGGACCTTTGAAAGCACAAATGTGTTAGTCACCGAAAGCCGTTTCTCAGAGAAGGAACTTGGAGACGTTTGTCAATGTCTGGAAACCGCGCGCAAGGGAGAAATTCGAAATGCAAAGATAACGCGGATAAGGTCCTCCATCTGCCCGGGTGTAAGTGGACTGGAGATGATACCGCCACCGTTTTGGGAATCTGCGTCGGCCTCCTGATCGTGTTGGCCGGCACTCTTGGTTACATCTTCTGTGTCGGCCTGTTGCTCACGCTGGTGCGCGTGTTTGTTCCATTTGTGGACTTCATAAAGATGCAAGTCTGTTCCTAATTCCCCACCGGACCCAACGAAACGCGCGGCGGTTCTGGGCCCTTCTCCCGCAGGGAGACATTAATACTGAGGTATGCAATGAGGACAAGTATTCTCGAGCATTTCGGAGTGCAGCACCTGCAACCATCTAACGAGCAACTGCTTTCTGAAGCAAGATCTGGAAACGGGCAAGCTTTCGGTGAATTGTGTCTTCGCTATAGCGGAATGCTCAGTCAGAGAATCTTCCAGATCGTTCGACACCAGGAAGACGCGGAGGACGTTCTGCAAGAGACCTTTTTGAAGGCTTATCAACATCTGCAGACCTTCCGTGGCACATGCAGTTTCTCCACCTGGCTGGTGGCCATCGGGACGAACGTGTCTCTGATGCTCCTAAGGAGGAGAAAGACATTGCGCAAGAACACCTGCGATGTAGTTGCAGAAGATGGCGAGACGCTCGTCATGGAATGGAGAGACACGGCGTTAGATCCCGAACAGCGCTACATGATGTACCAGACGAGCCAAAAGGTGAACCATGCAGTTCGAAGGCTATCGCCTCAACTCCGTAACTTATTGGAAATGTATTACAAACGCGAACTGCGTCTAAAAGACGTCGCAAAGATTGTCGGGGTCTCGGAAGGAGCAGCGAAATCGAGAATATTGCGCGCGCGCCACATGCTTCGGCGTTCCCTGAAGCAGAACGAGTGTTGGATTCCGTGAAAGCTTAAGTCACTCCTTGAGTGCGAAAGAATCCTCGCCTGCCGGCGGGACTCGACCCCGTGTTGCGTAAGGGGAACGGCTGTCTTGCTCGCTTAACGGCCGGCATCTGCGCGAGGTACGACGGGTGCATCAGCAATTGGAGTTACCTGTTCTCCATGTGTAGTCGCCAGTAGTTGAGAGATGCCGGAAAGGAAACAGCAATGAGTAGTGCAACAACTATCTCCGTTGAGGATACAAGCGAGACGCCGGAGGTCAACCCATGGCTCATTGGGGTCGTGGTCTCTCTCGCCGCATTCATGGAGGTACTCGACACAAGTATTGCCAATGTTGCACTCCCACACATCGCAGGCAGCATGGGGGCGAGCAATGACGAGAGCACATGGGTCTTGACTAGCTATCTGGTGTCTAACGCCATCGTGCTTCCTATCAGCGGCTTCTTAGTCGGCTTGCTAGGCCGAAAGCGCTTTTTCTTGATCTGCATCGCCTTTTTCACCGTCAGCTCGTTCCTGTGTGGATTGGCGCCGAGTCTCGGCCTTCTGCTTCTCTTCCGCGTGCTTCAGGGCGCCTTCGGGGGCGGACTGCAACCGATGACGCAAGCAATTCTCGCGGATACGTTCCCGCCCGAGAAGCGTGGCTTGGCTTTCGCTCTATATGGCGTGACGGCCATCTGCGCCCCTGCAATCGGTCCGACGTTAGGGGGATGGCTCACGGACAACTATTCCTGGCGTTGGATTTTCTATATCAACGTACCCGTCGGAGTTCTGGCAGTCATCCTCGTTTCACAACTCGTCAAAGATCCGCCCTACTTGGTCCGAGAGAAGAACCGGAAGACGAGTTTCGATTTCGTTGGGTTCGGCATCTTAGCCATCGCTGTTGGGGCTCTACAGGTCGCTCTCGACAAAGGACAAGAGGACGATTGGTTCGGATCTCATTTCATTACGGCGCTGCTGATTATCGCCGCAGTTGGCCTTATCTCGCTGGTGATTTGGGAATGGTTCCACAAGGAGCCCATAGTGGACGTCCATCTGTTCAAAATCTTCAATTTTATGAGCAGCTGCGTTATGTTTTTCGTCGTCGGCATTGTTCTATTCAGTTCTACAGTGCTCCTTCCTCAATTTCTGCAGACTCTTATGGGCTACACGGCGCAAAAAGCTGGGATGGTGCTCTCGGCGGCCGCTATTTTGCTGCTCATTCTTCTACAGATCGTCGGCCGTCTCACAACAAGACTCCAGGCTCGCCACATCCTCGCATTTGGCTGGATCACCCTTGCCCTGGGTATGTATGTAACCTGCAAGCGCATCGATCTACTGATCAGTTTTGGTAGTGCCACATGGCTAAGGATCGTGCAGTACCTGCCGGTCGGATTCTTGTTCGTTCCGCTCACGATGACGGGCTATGTTGGCGTGCCGAAAACCAAGACGAATGCTGCTGCCGGTCTGATGAACTTCATGCGCAATATCGGACAGAGCGTGGGGACCTCAGCTGTGACCACGTTGATCGCGAGGCGAAGTCAATATCATCAATCCGTCCTCGCCGTGTACACGCGCTCACCCCAGTTCAACGCAACCGTTGCAGAGCTAACAACGCGCCTGTCCCATGCCGGTTTTGATTTGTATGAAGCGCAACAGGCAGCACTCGTCAAAACGTACGACGCGCTGAACGCGCAGGCTCAAGCTCTCTCTTATGTTGACGTCTACTGGCTGCTTGCAGTGACTTCCGCCCTGATGTTTTTGTTGTGCTTCCTGCTGGAGAAGAATGAGCCGGGAGCATCCGGCGAGATTCAAGTTCATTGACGTAGATCTTTCTACGGGGATTTGGGACGAGTCTCAGTTCTCGTTCATTGAAAGCGATTAAGAATCACCGCACCGCCGAGTCGAGATTTTGAGCCGATAGGCTGATGAAGGAAGAAATGGGAGGCGACAACGTGGAACAAGTATGGTTCGGGCTCTGCTTGA
>Ga0206941_10319_pt1 | contig 10784 bp, 9 predicted proteins | sample Alteio_BWOrgHeat_9_FD_153251 | JGI IMG/M metagenome (GOLD analysis project Ga0206941, IMG submission 153251) | Enriched cells from forest soil in Barre Woods Harvard Forest LTER site, Petersham, Massachusetts, United States -... | ecosystem: Environmental > Terrestrial > Soil > Temperate forest > O...
AATCGTGTACCGCACATCTCGCGGCTCATGGTGGATCACGTGGATGCGATTCTCGACCATTCGCAAACGATCGTGATCGGAAACAAGGATCCAGAGTTTCTGGATGTTCCCAATCAATTGCGCGACGGTCAGTCCGTTGTGGATCTAGTTCGCGTTTCCGATCAGAGAAGCGACGATGGCAAATATGAGGGTATTTGTTGGTGAACACTGCGGTTCGCGGAACCATATGCGATCCAAGCAGAGCAGCACACGCTGCAATAGGATGTTGCGAGGTCATAAACGATGAAGCCATTAGTGTCGATTCTCATTCCGGCATATAACTCAGAGGGATGGATTGCGGACACTCTACGTTCGGCTCTTTCCCAAACGTGGCCGAACAAAGAAATTATTGTCGTGGATGACGGTTCGACGGATCGCACTTTGGAAATTGCTCGGCGGTTCGAGTCTGATGGAGTTCAAGTCTTCACACAAAAGAACCAAGGCGCAGCTGCAGCTCGAAACACAGCCTATACGCTTTGCCGAGGGGACTACATCCAGTGGCTCGATGCGGACGATCTTCTCTCCCCAGACAAGATTTCAGTGCAAGTGGCGAAAGCCGAGGAGTCTGGGAGCAAACGGACCCTCATATCGTGCGGATGGGCGCATTTTTTGTACCGGTACTACCGGGCCAAGTTTGAGCCGACGGCCCTGTGGCGGGATCACGTGCCAGCGGACTGGCTGACGTGCAAGATGGGTCAAAACCTCCACATGCAAACCGCAACGTGGCTTGTCAGTCGCGAGCTTACCGAGGCAGCGGGGCCATGGAACACGAAGATGATGTACGACGACGACGGCGAGTATTTCTGCAGGGTCCTCCTGGCGAGCGATGGTGTGCGGTTCACGCCTGAGCCGCGAGTGTATTATCGTGCTTCCGGTGCAGGCAGCCTCAGTTATCTTGGATATTCGAATCCAAAACGTGATGCACAGTGGCAATCAATGCAATTGCATATCGGTTATCTGCGCTTTTTGGAGGATACGCCGCGAACTCGTGCTGCCTGCGTCGCATACATCCAGAATTGGCTTTGGTCTTTTTACCCGGACAGAGCAGATCTGATTAAAGAAATGCAGAAGATGGCCGGTGAGCTCGGAGGCACGATTCAAACGCCGCGCCTGTCATGGAAATATTCCTGGCTAGAGTCCCTGTGTGGAGAGAAGGTAGGTCGGCGTGCCCAATTTGTTCTACCCCGGCTCAAGTGGTCAGTGCTGAGGTTCGGAGATAAATTGTTGTTCCGGTTAACGGCTGCGTCTCGGCACCCTTTAGAGCGAGCGACAAGCTGAACCGCGGTCGCTATGCCCGGTTGCGCGGTAAGCTCGAGTGATATGGGGAGCCCCGGCAAGAACCTGTTGATCTGGAAATAGTTAAGGTAGTGTATTGTAGGAAACGCGGTTGTACTGACTCCCCCCTACCCGCTTTCTAGGAGCATGAGTGCGTTAGACAAGCTGTTCGGCTTGTCGGCACACGAACAAAGTCCCTCCCCGTGTTCGCTGCAATCTGATTCAAATGTCGGAGATGAGAATGTCAAGAACAGCCCTGGTGACTGGAGCTGAAGGCTTTATTGGCGGGCACTTAGTGAAATTCCTGGTAGACAAAGGATGGAAAGTCGTTGCGGGGCACCGCTTTTACGGAGCCTGCTCGTTTCCCGCTTCCCCTCAGTTGCACGTTGAGCAGTGTGATCTAACAAATGGGCAGAAGGTCGAGCAAGTGTTTGAGAAATACGACCCTACGCATGTATTTCATTTAGGAGCTCAAAGCCTGCCCACAGTCTCGTGGGCGGACCCCGTGGGTACTTTCCAATCGAACATCATGGGTTCGTTGCACTTGTTCGAAGCCATACGGAACCGGAAGAAGCCTCCAATTGTTGTGTCGGCCTGCTCAAGCGCAGAGTACGGCAATGTGCCCGCTTCCGCGATCCCAGTGAAGGAAGAGCAACCGCTTCATCCTCTGCACCCGTATGGAATCAGCAAGGTATGCCTGGATCTACTGGCACGACAGTATTTCCTCGACTACAAGATTCCGGCAGTCAATATTCGGCTCTTCAATACAACTGGCCCCGGAAAGACGAATGACGCGCCATCCGATTTTGTTCGACAACTTGTCCGGATCAAGAAAGGCTTACAGGAGCCCGTGATCGAGGTGGGTAATCTGAAGCCGCGACGGGCTTTTCTTGATGTGGAAGATACTGTGCAGGGATTTTATCTGGCCGCACAAAAAGGTAAGCGTGGCGAAGCCTACAACCTGTGCGCAAGCGAGACGCGCGAGATCGGCGACTTGCTAAAAACAGCAATGCGGTTATGTGGCGTCAAGCCTCAGATCCGGGTGGCTGAGCGATTGATTCGGCCTTCCGATGAAAGAATTATTTTTGGCGACACTCAAAAGATCCAAAAAGACACGGGCTGGAAGCCACGAAAGTCGCTTGAGCAGACTCTGGGGCGCATGCTCGCCTACTGGGAACATGCGCTCTAAAGATCACCGAGGCCATCCCGATGAAAGTCGGCAGATCTGTTCTTGCCAAGAACACAAGATGGTAAGGCTTCCGGCAAAGGAAAATTGAGTTGAGCTTTAAACCTTTTAACGACCTCGGGAATTTTCTTGACCGCGCTGACGACGGACAGCTAGCGAGACGGACTGTTCGCAATGCAGGCGTCACGGTCTTCGCCCAGGCGTCAGTTTTCATAATACAAATGTCGGGGACAGTTATTTTGGCCCGACTGCTAACGCCCAGTGACTTTGGACTTGTGACAATGGTCACGACCTTCAGTCTGTTGCTGGCTAGCTTTGGACTTGCTGGTTTCACTGAGGCGGTCCTTCAAGCAAGCACCGTCACCGAACGCCAGGCGAGTAACCTGTTTTGGATTAATTTAGGCGGTGGATTGATTTTGTCCACTGCCTTTGGCGCAGCCGGTTCACTCCTGGCGCGCTTTTACTCGAACCCTTTGATCACGAGGGCAGCAATCGGGTTTTCAGTTGTAATTTTTTTCTCAATTCTGCCCGTCACACACTTGGCCCTGCTGAAGCGGGCCACGCGTTTCGGGCAGGTTTCCACTCTTGATATCCTCTGTCGGGTCGTCTATGTAGTCGTTGCGATCGTATGCGCGCTCCGGGGGTGGAAATATTGGGCTCTCGTTGCGGGTTATATTGCGCAGCAACTGATGAACTGCTTGGGCGCATGGTACCTTTGCTCGTGGGTTCCCAAGCTCCCGCAAAGCGAAGGCGGAACAGGCAAAATGGTGAGATATGCGGCCGGCGTTTACGGACGTTACGCCCTAAATTACTTCACCGGGAATACTGATAACCTGCTGGTCGGATGGCGATTGGGCGCAGTGGCGCTGGGATTTTACAAAAAAGCCTACGACCTGTTCATCCTCCCGTCCTGTCAGCTGCTTGCACCGATCTTGGCTGTCGTCGTAACCACGCTTAGCCGCAAAAACAACGATCTGAAGGAATACAAGCGCTATTTCCTCAGAGGGCTTGGCATTGTCGCGTTTTCAGGTATGGCGATAAGCGCCTCGCTTACGCTCACCGGAAAAGATGTGGTTCGCTGTCTGCTGGGACCCCAATGGGGAGAATCGGGACGCATCTTTTCCTACTTTGCTCCCGGGATCGGCCTGTTGCTCATCTACCAGACCACGGCCTGGATACATCTCTCCATGGGCACAACCATGAGATGGCTGCGCTGGACAGTAATTGAGCTTGCAGTGACCGGCTTGCTCTTTTTGGTAGGTTTAAGGTGGGGCCCAGTCGGTGTTGCGGGAGCATGGACAACCTCCTATTGCGTTCTGATGATCCCAGGGTTTCTATATGCCTTGAAACCACTCAATCTTTCAATAACTACCATCCTGCAAACCGTCTGGAGATATGCCTTCGCCGCAGTGGCTGCGGCGGCCATCTGCTTCCGGGCTCTTAGAGATGTGCCAATGCCGCCTCAACTTGCAACTGGCGGCCTGGGGCAGGCAGTTACGAGGATTCTCATCAACAACGTGTTGTTCGGGCTGCTTTATCTGGTGATACTAGTTGTGTTGTTTGGCTCGATGGAGCCGCTTCTGCAACTTGTGCGCCTTCTGCCCGATCTGCTGCCGGGATTCTCGTCCTGGCGGCCTGGATCAAAGAGCAAGGTTGGCCATATAGCACCGAGTCCTACCGGAGACCCGGCGCTCTGAGAAATCAGCTGGAAAACGCTCTTGAATCAAGTTCGCTGAATATAGCAACGGCGCTGGCCAATACCCCTACCCATCGCGTCGCACTTGGAAACTAACTACTACATCAGATGCGCTTGTAGGACTTCCACAAGCGTTTGATACCTTGAGGTCTGTGTGAAAAGAAAGATTCTGATCATCGTTGAAAACATACCAGTGCCCTTTGACCAACGTGTGTGGAAAGAAGGGTTGGCGTTACACGAGGCTGGCTACGACGTATCCATCTTGAGCCGTAAAGGAAAGGGGTGCGAAGAGGGCTATGAATTCCGGGAAGGCATCCACATTTATCGGCACCCGATGCCCAAGGAGAGTAACAGCGCACTAGGATATCTTTGGGAATATGGATGCGCCTTGTTCTGGGAGACCCTATTTTCCTGGTGGATTTACTTCAGGCGCGGCTTCCATGTCATCCAGGGCTGCAACCCACCGGATGACATTTTCCTCGTAGCGTGGCCATTCAAGCTATTCGGGGTCAAATATATCTTCGATCATCACGATGTGAACCCAGAGCTGTATCTTGCAAAATACGAAAGGAAAGACCTTTTTTATAAGATCCAGCTCTGGCTTGAGAAGATGACTTTCCACGTATGCGACATTGTCATGTCCACAAACGAGACTTACAGGGAAGTCGCATTGAGCCGTGGAGGTGTTTCGCCGGATAACGTATTTGTAGTTCGGAATGGGCCAGACTTGAAGAAGTTCAAAGCTGTGCCTCCAAATCCTGCTTTAAAGCACGGCAAGCGATATCTCATCGGATACGTTGGGGTGATGAATATCCAGGAAGGGTTGGATATCCTGCTGGACGTGGCAGAACGGATTCGGAACCTGGGGCGAACCGATGTCCATTTTACTTGCGTCGGTAGCGGTCCTGCACTTGCCGAACTCCGGCAGATGGCTCAGGACAAGAATCTTGGAGACATGGTCACTTTTACCGGACGACTCTCAGATGCAGATCTACTCGAGGTCCTCTCCACCGCGGATGTCTGTGTTAACCCGGATAGACCATGTGAGATGAACCATATCTCGACAATGAACAAAATCATGGAATACATGGCTCTAGGCAAACCCATTGTCCAATTCGATCTAAAAGAAGGAAAGATCAGCGCCCAGGACGCCTCCTTGTACAGCAGTAATGAAAATCAGGTACCTGATTTCGCAGACAACATTCTTTGGTTGCTTGACCATCCTGATGAGCGACAAAGAATGGGAGAGTTCGGACGCAGGCGGGTAGAAACAGAGTTGGCATGGGAGTATTCGATCGAGAAACTCCTCGCTGCGTACGAGGCGGCCTTCCGGAAGATGCGAGGCAGGCGGGTCTATGATACCAGCGTTGCTAGTTCATGACCGTATCTTCATCGATAAGCAAATTACTTTAAAGTTTTTCAGGGGCATTCGACTGTTAAGTTCCGGGCCCATTGAATTCTAAAGAACTTTATCAGCAGGCGGTTCACAACACGCACGCTGATGTGATCGACTCGAATGAAGCTAATCGTACCGTATATCCATGAGCAGCGCGAGCAAGAGAGTCGGTTAGTTCACCTAGCCGAGTTCCTTGGCATAGACAGCGAAGCACTCCCTCTAGCAAGCTCAGCCGAGTCAGCAGCTTTTTTGGATGGCGCAGTTCCCGGCGACTGCACATGCATCGCACTGAATCCCGATGTTATGAAAGAGTGGCTGGGAGGCGATCATTTATCGATGTCACTGGTCAAGCTGCTCTCTTCTCGTTTCCAACATTTGTTGGTGTACGGGCTGCGGCCCAGTGCATTCCATGACGCATTTGTTGCAGCTCTTTCAAATGGAAAGCTTGATGCAGTCCGTTCTTTAAACGATGACAGTTATTGTTACGAGATGTCCAAAACGGGCGAGCCAGTATGCGGCGCCTTTTCTGGAATTTCTTTCGGACCGGTAAATCCATCGAACGATCATGTTCTCGCCATGAGTGGCGAATGTAAGGATATAGAGGTTCTGATTTCGATCAACGATCAACCTTTCATGGCCACCGCTTCGTTGGGCTCTGCAAAAGCATGGTTTGTTGCTAGCCGCGATGTAGTCGACCTGCACGCGAACATTGGATCAGCGCCACTGGCTGAGTACTTTTCGAGCTTTCTTCCGTTCGCGATGGCATTGAGACATGCGGCCGGCGAAGACTGCTGGCGTCCAAATAAAAGCGTCGCCTGCGTTGTTATCGATGATCCTTTACTGCGGAAGAACTATGGCTTCTTGAATTTCGAGTCACTTCTTACGCTTTGCACGCAGTACAACTTTCACTCGACAATAGCTTTCATTCCCCATAACTTTGCCAGAAACTCCGCACAGATTACGCGTATGTTCCGCGAGAATCCGAAGCGGCTATCGATATGCTTTCATGGAAATGACCATACCAATGCGGAACTCGCTACGACCGATCGTGATCGGATCGAGCGCATGGTCGCGATCGCAAAAGACCGAATAGAGCAACATGAACATATCAGCGGTCTCGCCTGCGATAACGTAATGGTTTTCCCGCAAGGAAAGTTTTCGACAGAGGCAATGAGTGTCCTCAGAGCGAACAACTTCGATGCTGCAGTCAACACCACACCCTATCCTTACCAATCGTTTACCCAGCTCACAATTGCGGAAGTCGCGCAACCTGCTGTAACGCGTTACGAGCAGTTTCCTTTGTTTCTGCGTAGATCCTCTAGAGAGATCCAGCCGCAGGATGTTGCATTCAATTTGTTTTTCGGACGCCCGATTCTCATCGGCGAACATCACGACATTTTCAAGGACCCGCAACCCCTTCTTCAACTCGTAAGTACGGTCAACTCCATGGCGCCACAGATAGAATGGTGCAGTATTGGGGAAGTGGTGAGCCGGTCAGTTCTTATACGGAAAGAATGCGCACATGCTTACCAGGTTTGCGCATACTCCGGTAGGGTTCAGATTTCGAATGAAGCTCAAACGGAGCGGAAGCATGTGGTTCATTGGGGCACGGCCTTTAGAGGTGATGAACTGGAAGCGGTCGCAGTGGACGGGGTTCGCTGCGATGCAGAGCATGGTAAGACAGTTCTTCCGAATGTATCCCTTACTGTCTTGCCCGGAACGTCTCGTACCTGTACTTTGATTCACCAAGACTCGAAGATGTCGATGAGCAAATTCGATTGGCGTTGGACTGCGAAAGCAATTTTCAGAAGAAGGTTGTCGGAATTTAGAGACAATTATCTGTCCAAGAGTAAATTTGCCTTATCTGCGGCCAAGGTATTTCAGCGACGATTTCTGCGAGTGTGAATAAGAAGACGTCGATCAATTACTCCTCCAAGGCCACCGGCCTACAAACGATATACGAATGGGGAGAGATGTGGGACAAATGAATAATTTTGAAGAGCGTATCAATGGGTTGATTCAAGCCTCTATAGCGACCAAACAAAAGCTATTGCAGGATACGGCGCTTGTTTCAGCGCTGGCTGAAGTCAGTAGGATCATGGTCGATGCTCTGCGACAAGGAAACAAGATACTTCTCTGTGGAAATGGGGGCAGCGCGGCAGATGCCCAACATATCGCTGCTGAGTTTGTCGGCCGGTTTGCATTTGACCGACCTGCGTTGCCGGCACTCGCTTTATCTGTCAACTCATCCTGCGTAACGGCCATTGGAAATGACTATGGTTTTGACGTGGTGTTTTCACGGCAGATCGAAGCTCTGGGCAAGAAGGGCGACGTCGTAATTGGTATCTCGACAAGCGGGAATTCGGCTAATGTGCTTCAGGCCATGTCGACCTCGAGAAGATTGGGCATACATACGGTTGCTTTCGCGGGTTGTACCGGGGGGAAACTCAAGAGCGAAGTCGACTTTTGCCTTTGTGCGCCATCGAACGAAACGCCACGCATACAGGAGTGCCATATTTTGATAGGGCACATCATTAGCGAATTGGTTGAGCACACGATATTTCATGAATAAACAGAGCCTTATATGTGATGAAGTCAATATGTTATCTGAGCAAGTTAAAGCGTGTCGCTAGGACCCAGCAATTCTCACTGAGTAGTCGTTTTCGCCCCTAGTCCATCCGATTTTAAAATCCAGCAACAAATTTAAGGTAAAAAAACATGGTAATAACCAGCACTCCACTTCGCATTTCGTTTTTCGGCGGTGGCACCGACTATCCTGTTTGGTATCAGGAGCACGGTGGCTCTGTACTCTCAACCACGATTGACAAGCGTTGCTATATCACTTGCCGGCGACTACCACCCTTTTTCGAGTACCATAGCCGCGTATCGTACTCAAAGGTTGAAAACGTCAGCAGAAACGAGCTTATTCAGCATCCTTCGGTGCGTGGATGTTTGCAATTCCTCGGGATGAACGAGGGGCTAGAGATCCACCATGTGGCCGACCTGCCTGCTCGCACCGGTTTAGGCACCAGTTCGGCTTTTACCGTCGGGCTTCTCCATGCGCTTTACGCACTCAAGAACCAGATGTGTGACAAGCGTACCTTGACAATGGAAGCCATACATGTGGAGCAAAATGTGCTTGGAGAGGCTGTAGGCGCGCAAGATCAGACGAGCGCAGCTTACGGAGGCTTTAATCGCATTAATTTTCATCAGGATAATTCAATCGATGTAAAACGGGTGATGATTCCCAAAAGCAGGTTGATGGAACTCGAGGGACATTTAGCTCTTTACTTCACTGGATTTTCCAGGACGGCCTCTGAAATTGCTCAAGAGCAGTTGAGATTGACTCCGCACAAAACGCAGGAACTAAATACGATGCTCCAGCTTGTTGATGAGGCGGAAGCAATCCTTGCGAATCCTAATCGATCGATTCATGAATTTGGTCGATTACTGCATCAGAGTTGGCAGATTAAAAGATCCCTGACGCAGAAGATCTCGAACGCCAGCATTGATGAGATCTATGAAGCAGGATTGAGTGCGGGCGCTCTGGGTGGCAAGCTTCTCGGAGCTGGCGGAGGAGGGTTCATGTTGTTCTTCGTGCCACCTGAAAAGAAGAGAGTGCTGCGGGAGCGCTTAAACAAGCTACTATGCGTCCCATTCGCCTTCTCCAGTAAGGGTAGTGAAATAGTAATCTACGAAGCAGAGGAACCGTACGACCAGTCGCTTGCGACCGAACGGGAATTTGTATACGCCCAAAGCGGTCAGTAGAAGTGATCACACGCCGACAATCCATAAAGAAAGGCAGACTATGACAACATTCATAGCATCTCCGCAGTTGCAGGACGATTCAGTGGTAACAGCCATCCAGCCGAAGATTGAGAGCATGATTGATGAGCTCATGGCTTCGCTGCCTGACCCGAAACAATTAACCAGCGAAGAGCGGCGCGGAATGATCGCGCGATACAGCACTGTTCTGGAAGGCAACTTCATCTATTGGATGACGGCCGCATACCTGGCCGTTCAATCAGAAGAAGCGCGTCCGCTGCTGATCGATAACCTCTACGAAGAAGTGCGCGATGCCCATCCGGAGATGCTGCGCAGGTTCACGGTTGCCGCGCACGCGATGCCGACCGAGGCAGACACGCTTGCCGTGCATGAAGACATGAAGAATGTTCGGCTGTTTCTCGGCCGGCTTTCGGGAGTGCAGTCAGTGATGACGATGGCATTTTTCGAAGGGTTCATCCAGAAATTCATGGGCTATCTGGGCAACCTGGCAGCGGCGCAGGGTTCCGCAGATATGGAATACACGGATGTGCACGGTGTCTGCGACATCGCTCACACGCAGGGACTCTTCACGGCGCTGTCGGCGGAGATGGCAGTCAACCCGCTCGAAGCTGGGGTCGATCCTTATGAAGGCGTCTATCTGCTGCGCACGCTGATCCAGACCATCGTCTACGGCCGCAACAACACCCTCGCCGCCTGATACTTCCTCCCCGGAAGGAAGGGAAGAGCCTGCGTTCGATCAAAGCAGACAGCCGGCACAGTTCGAACTGTTTTCCGTCCCTGGTGCGCATGCAACGCAACGCACCAGGTGACGGATTCCATGTTTCGCGTTCGAAGGCCGCCTACGGGCAAATCCTTACATAGCAAAGTGAGAATAAGCAGATTATGAGCATCCAGACCCAAGTTATCGAGGAATTTAACCAAGTCGCACTAGAGCAAGACAGGCAGTTGCCGCCCCTGACGGATGGGTTGCCCCTGCTTGAGTCAGGCCTTGACTCTTTATGTTTCGCAATCCTCGTCGCTCGGCTTGAGGACAAGCTCGGCGTTGATCCCTTCGCCGGCGATGATGCACTCTTTCCCGTAACCTTTGGCGAGTTCGTCCAGGTGTATGAAAATGCCGCAAAGTAATTTAGCTTCGCTTTGGAGTGCACTCAGTGCCGCGGACAATCTGTCTGCTCGCTTTCTCTTCGGCGCGGAAGGGAACAGGGCCCTGAGCGATTTGGTGGAAGGCTCTGCGCTTTATGGCCACGGCGATGAGCTCCGCGGGCGCTCCGTGGTTATTGCAACCACGAGCCAGCTCGCTGCCGCGCTGGCGCTGATTGAGCTCGACGGGGTCGCACGCCGTGTCATTCTCTACCCTCCCGATTTGTCGCTCGAACATCTTACCTATGTCATCGATTCTGCGGGCG
>Ga0206941_10320_pt1 | contig 10775 bp, 7 predicted proteins | sample Alteio_BWOrgHeat_9_FD_153251 | JGI IMG/M metagenome (GOLD analysis project Ga0206941, IMG submission 153251) | Enriched cells from forest soil in Barre Woods Harvard Forest LTER site, Petersham, Massachusetts, United States -... | ecosystem: Environmental > Terrestrial > Soil > Temperate forest > O...
TCAAACCCAACTGATGAGCCGTAATCACCTGCAAACTCCCAAACAGAGCATTCGATCCCGCATCGGTTCCGCTCAACGCTACGCCCAGCCATCCAATCACCGTGCCAAACAAGGGAAACAGCACGCCCGTATGGGACATCGCCATGCCCATGGTCGCGTCCATCCCGCAGTAACGAGTGATATACCCGACCGCCAACATCGCCATGATGGTCACCAGCCCCAACCGAAGCCGCCAGAGCGTTTTCCAAAACACCTGAATTGTGCGCCGCATGGAAAGCCCGGACAATGGCCCCGCGATCAACCCCACCAGAAACGCCGCCGTGCCAGGAGTCGCCAGCCACGACGCGTCAAACAAAGCCGGCTCGGGATGAGGCTCCGGAACCACGGGAGGCATCCGAATCACCTGCAGATGCAAACCGGGAACCGGCTGATGCCAGGAAACCTTGTCGAGCACAGCGCTCACGGAGGGCACGCCCCAAACGATCACGGCGACAGTTAGTAGGAGAAACGGCGACCACCCGAGCACGATTCGTCCGAAGGTAAGCCGGTCCGCGGCGCTCGTAACTGGCGCGGCCGCCTCCCCGGAATACCGCCACGCTTTCTTAGGCCTCCAGATCTTCCCAAAGAAAAACGCGAGCGCCAACAAAGTAACCAAGCCGCCGATAATGTCCACCAATGCCGCATCCATAAAATTCGACCAAAAGAACTGAACGCTGGCGAAGACCACACCACCCGCCAGAAGCCCCGGCCACACCGCGAGCGTCTCTCGCGTGGTGCAGAACACGCGCACCAGCCAGAACGGCAGGATCAGAGTCGTGAACGGCAGAATACGGCCGAGCATCGCGCTGAAATCCGCTTCCGGCATCCCGGTCACCGCGACCAAAGTACGAACCGGATTTCCCAGCGAACCATAAGCCACCGGAGCGGAGTTCGCGATGAGACACAGCAGCGCGGTCTGAAAAGGCGGAAATCCCAGGCCGACCATCATGGCGCCCGTCACGGCCACGGGCGCTCCGCCGCCGCCCGCGCCTTCGAGCAAGGCGCCGAACGCGAACGCAATCAAGAGAACCTGCAGCCGGCGGTCTTGCGAGATGTCGCCAATCGATTGCTTGACCAGCGCGAACCGTCCCGATTCCACCGAAATGTCGTAAACATAAACCGCGCCCACCACGATCCAGGCGATGCGAAACCAGCCGAATACCAGACCATTCGCCACCGCTCCGGCGACCATCATGGCCGGCATGCGAAACACCGCCAGCGCGACCACCACGCAAGCCACCAGGCCATAGATAGCCGCACGCCATGCCGGCGCCCGCCGGATCGCCAAAAAGTAAAGCAGCGTACATACCGGAAACGCCGCTGCCATCGTAGACAGCCAGGTATTGCTGAGCGGATTGAAGTTCTGCTGCCAGATCTGATTCATCGGGCGAACACCACCGAAACGGGCGAGGGAACCTGCACGACCTCGCCCGTGGCGGTCAAACGGCCCGTCTTCTGGTCGATTCGAAATACCACCACGTTGCCCGAATCCTGATTCGCGGCAAAAAGAAAGACGCCCGTGGGGTCAATCGCGAAATTGCGTGGAGTTTTGCCTTGCGTCGCGACGCGGTCCACCAGCGTCAGCGTGCCCTTCGCCCCATCCACGTTAAAGATCGCGATGCTGTCATGCCCGCGGTTCGACGCGTACAGAAATTTCCCGTTGGGATGAACGGCGATCTCGGCGCTGCCGTTCGGGCCGTTGAAGCCGGCGGGCAACGTTGAGAGATTCTGAACTTCTTCCATGCTCCCGCGCGCACTGTCGTAGGCGAAAGCCGTCACGGTGCCGCTCATTTCGTTCAGCGCGTAAACAAACTTCCCATCCGGACGGAACGCCAGATGACGCGGTCCCGATCCCGGAGCCACTTTTGCGAACGGCGGATCATTGGGCGCAAGCGTTCCCTTTGCGGCATCAAAGCGGTAGATCATCACCCGATCGAGACCGAGATCCGCCACCAATATGAACCGGTTAACCGCGGACACGGTCGCGGAATGAACATGCGGACCCTCCTGGCGCTGCGGGTTCACGCTTGAGCCCGAGTGCTGGACGAACCCGGACGCCTCACCCAACGTGCCGTCCTCACGGACGGGAAACACGGCGATGCTGCCGCTGTTATAGTTCGACGCGAACAGCCACTTACCGGTCCTGTCGAATACCACATGGCAAGGGCCAGAACCTCGCGAAGGGACCATGTTTAGAAATTTCAGCCGGCCCGAACCCGGCTCGATCGCGAACGCACTCAGACTGCCCGGCGAGTTCTCATTGACCGCATAGACGAACCGTTGATTGGGAGCAACGGCAAGGAAGGACGGGTTGGATGTTTCCGCCGCCAACCCGAGCGGATTCAACTTCCCGGGGGACGCGTCAAACCTGAAGGCATAGATGCCTTTGCTGTCCTGGCGAGTATACGTTCCGATATACACGATCGATTCTGTCTCGGCCGCGCGCAGCAACGCCGCCGCCAACAGAAGGAGCACTCCGGTCGCCCGCATGGTCTATTCATACTACTCTGGGCCGGATCACTTCCCGCTCGCGAACATGGTGGCGAACATCGCCAGGCTCGCGGCAGTCATCACGCCCACCGTGATCCAGCCAAGCGTGGAAAGCCATCGCGGGTTGGCTCGCGATCCCATGACATCGCGATTGGCCGTCAGCAAAACCACAATCACCACCAGAGGCGGAGCCAGGACGCCGTTCAGCACAGCCGACCAGAACAGCATCGCCACCGCGTTGAATCCCGCATAGTTCAACGTCAGTCCCAGCGCCAAACCAGCCGCGATGACCGCGTAGAAGTAACGCGAGCGCCCCGGACGATCGGCCAGCGACCCGCGCCAAGCCGCCGCCTCACTGACGGCGTAGGCACTCGACCCCGCCAGCACCGGCACCCCCAGCATCCCCGCGCCGATCAAGCCGATGGTGAAAAGCCAGTACGCCCCGCTCCCGGCGAGCGGCCGCAAAGCTTCGGCCGCGTCCTTCGCCGTTTCAATCGTGGTCTTTCCCTGGGCGTGAAGCGTGGCGGCCGTGGTCAAGATGATGAAGTACATGATCAGGTTTGAGAAGAACATGCCCGTGGCTACATCGTTCCTGGATTGCCGCAACTCCGCGTCGGTAGCCCCTTTGCGTTGCTTGACGGTGGTACGCCCCTCCTTACGCTCCTCTTCCACTTCTTCGGCGGCCTGCCAGAAGAAGAGATAGGGCGAAATGGTGGTGCCGAAGATGGCCACCAGCGTCGCCCAGTATGTGCTCGTCATTTCGAAGTGCGGAATGAAAGTCGACCGGATCACCGCCCCCCAGTCGGGTTTCGCTAAGACAGCGGCCGCGATATAGGCCAACAGGACCAAGGTGAGCCACTTAAAGATCCGCGCGACGGTGTAGTACGAAGACCAGATCAGGAAAGTCGCGATCAGGATGGCGTAAGCCGGCGTCCAGTACGCGCTGCCGATCCCCGTCACCATCTCCGTAACCTGCCCCATCCCGCCCAGATCGGCGGCAATGTTGACGGTGTTGGCGGCAATCAAGAGAGTGCAGGCGCCCCACAGCACCCATTTCGAATACCGCCGGCGGATGGCCCCGGCCAATCCTTCTCCGGTCACCATTCCGAGCCGCGCGCACATCCACTGCACCGCCAGCATCAACGGAAACGAAAAGAGAGCGGTCCAAAGCGGGGCATACCCGAGCGAGGCGCCGGTGACCGAATAGGTGGAAATTCCCGATGGGTCGTCATCCGCCGCGCCCGTAATCAGGCCCGGACCCAAACCGCTGAAGAATCCCCGCGAGCTGCGGGGTGGCTCGGTTCGCCCGGCCGTCAGCATTCCTGGGGCCCGGCGAGTGGGCCGTGGCCTTTTTTCACCGGGAAACCTTGTTGGGCATGCAGGCCGCCGTCGTCCCGCCACGTCACTACGTAGCATTTCGGGCAGAGCTGCAACTGTTGAATGGGAAGCTCTTCCAGGGCGACCTCAATCTGCTCCATCTCGGCGCCGCATTTCGGACACTCGCTGTCCTTGCGAAAAGGATCAGCGGGTAAACCCACGGGACCGGAGTTCTTCAGCGCCATAGCCCTCCCAGTGTAGTCTGCACGAGACGGACCACTCTTGTGTGACGGGCCACGGAGCTGGACGTTATCATGAAGAAGCTGACAGTCTCACGCAGCGACCAAATTCTGGAGGCTGACTTGAAAAAAACGATTTGCTTCTTTCTTCTGACCGCCGTGGCGGCTTTTGCGCAGGAAAAAGGCCGTGGAGGCGGAAAGCCGCCTGAGGTGGGCGGTGGACATATTCCCGCTCACGGGCCGCCGCCTGCCAGAAACTCGAAACCCGCTCCCATTTCCCAGAACCGTATTCCGGTGGACAAAAAAGATCATCCCGACCTGCCGCATGTGCACGCCAAGAACGATCAATGGGTGGGACATAACACTGGCCCCAACGACGAGCACTATCGCATCGACAAGCCCTGGGCGCACGGACACTTCACCGGAGGTTTCGGGAAAGACCACGTTTTCAGGCTCGCGGGAGGCAACCGGGAACGGTTTTGGTTCGGCAATTTCTACTGGGATGTCGCCCCGTACGACTATAATATCGTCGCCGATTGGAACTGGACCGGTGACGAGATTGTAATTTATGAGGACCCCGACCACGTCGGCTGGTACCTCGCCTACAATTCGCGGCTGGGCACCTACGCTCACGTCGAGTATCTTGGAAATTGATCCGACCCGGGCGGCTCTAACCTTCTGGATGAGAATCGCTTGCCTGGCCGTGCTGCTGGCGCTCACGGCCCCGGCCTCGCGCGCCTACTCGGTGCTCTCCCATGAAGCAGTGGTGGACGCTCTTTGGGATTCGGCGATCAAAGGGATGCTGCTCAAACGCTTCCCCGATGCGACGCCGCAACAGTTGGCGGAGGCCCACGCCTACGCGTACGGGGGATGCATCATCCAGGACCTGGGGTACTACCCCTTCAGCAGCCGCCTCTTCAGCGATCTGACTCACTACGTTCGCACCGGCGATTTTATCGTGGCGCTGATTCGGGAATCGCAGGATTTGAATGAATACGCGTTCGCGCTGGGCGCGCTCTCCCATTACGCCGCGGATGACACCGGGCACCGCCTGGCCACCAACCGGGCGGTGCCGATTCTGTATCCAAATCTCGGCAAGAAGTTCGGGAAAGAAGTGACCTATTGGGACAATCCGCTGGCGCACGCCAGGACTGAGTTCGGATTCGACGCGCTTCAGGTGGGGCATGGACGCTACGCTCCCGACAGCTATCGGGCCTTCATCGGCTTCCAGGTGGCCAAACCGCTGCTGGAGCGCGCGTTCCTCGACACCTATAGCATCGAGTTGAAAGACGTCTTTGGAAGCCTGGACCTCGCCTTGGGCACCTTCCGGTTTAGCGTCAACTCCATCTTCCCGGGCCTGACGCGAGTGGCGTGGGAACTCAAGAAGGACGAGTTCGTCAAGGAAATTCCGGGCATCACGAAGAAGAAATTTCTCTACAATCTCTCGCGCTCCAGTTACCAGAAGCAATGGGGAAAAGAATATCGCCGGCCCGGAGCGGGAGCGCGTTTCGCCGCTTGGATTCTGCGCATCCTTCCCAAGTTCGGGCCTCTCAAGTCGCTCGAAATTCGTACGCCGACGCCTGAAGTCGAGAAAATGTTCATGGCCAGCTTTAATGAGACCGTCGATACCTACCGGACGCTACTCGCGGAGAGAGACTCCGGCGCCACGCCACTGGAGAATGAAAATTTCGATGTGGGATCGCCGACGCCCGCCGGGAAGTACGCGGGAACCGACCGTACGTACGACAGTCTCTTGGGCCGGCTGGCAGACGCAAAATTTCAGGGCGTTTCCGAGGAGCTGCGAACGGACATTCTGACCTACTACAAAGACCGGAAGCCGCCCCCATCTCCCGCCACGAAAAAAACCAGCGCCGATTGGACCAAATTGACGGACCAGATTCAACAACTCCAGCAACTCCAACTGGTCCACTGAATACGGTTGTTGTAACTTGAAACGATGCAACCCAGGCCGCGCGAAATCCTAGGGCTCGCGGCCTGCGCCGCGATTCTCTTGTGGCAGTTATTTCTGCCGGGGTTCATCGGGCTGGCGGACAATCGTGATTTCGCGAAGGTCGCCGGACGGGTCTGCATCGGACGCGTGGACGAGCTTGCATCCTATTACGTCTACTTTCACGCCGACTACGACCGCGAGCAACGTTATTGCTGGGATAGCGGCATCCCTACGTCGCAGTTATTTCTGGCGCAAACCGCTTCCTGGGTCCAGCGTCACGCAGGAGACCCGAAGCACTTCGATATCCGCTGGCTGGGAGCCATCCACGCCATTTTGTTCCTGGCCGGCTGGTACACCTTGCTGCTGGCGCTGAGGCCGCTTCAGGGTCTCGGGTGGTGGATCGCGCTTGCGGCGGCGCTGTGGATCTTTCTGGACGTAGGCTTTGTCTCCTACCTCAATACCTTCTATACCGACGCCGCGGGCGTCGTGGGAGCCATGATCATGCTGCCGGCGGCGTTATGCCTGTTCTCGAGCGAAGTCTCGCAAACCGGCATGACGCTGTGGTTCGGCCTGGGCGCGTTGCTTTTCGTAACGTCCAAGGGCCAGCACGCCATCATTGCTCCCATCCTGATCGGCGTCTTGTGGATCTCCAGCCGCAGACGCGCCCTGAAAATCGGAGTGTCGGCGGCGTTGATCGCCGGAGCAGTATGGGTGTTGCTGGATGCGCCCACCTGGTACCACGCGCAATCCCGCTTTACCCTCGTGTTCGCCAAATTGCTGCCGGCTTCCTCCACCCCCAGCCAGGATGTGGCCGAGTTAGGCCTGGAGCAGTCTGACCTACCGCTGATCGGCCAACATGCGTTTCTACCCTATAGTCCGGCCTTCAATCCAGTCTGGCTGGACGCGTTCGCGCATCGCAGCAGCTTCCGCGGGATTCTCCTGTTCTGGTTAAAGCACCCATGGCGGACGCTGGGCATTCTGCACAGCGATCTGGCGAACGAAGCCTGGAAGCGCCGGCCGCTCGAATTCTCGAATTTCCAACCGCAAGCTGGATATCCCGAGGGTGCGCGAACCGGCCGCTGGGGCTCATGGAGTGCGTTGATGACACGCCTCTCGCGCTGGTGGCCGACGCTGGTCGTCTTCTGGTACGCGCTGGTGCTGATCGTTGCTCCGCGCTCCAGTTTGGTCAGGTGGATCGCTCTTCTAGGAATCGGCGAGTTTCTGATCGCCTCGCTCGCCGACGCGCGGGAAACCGACCGTCACCTCTTGCTTTTCCACTTATTCACCGACTTCACGATATTTCTGATGGCCGTCCACCTAACGAAGCAGGACGACGCTGGCATTGCTATAGACCGGCTTCCCCTCCACCACCACAGCAACCGATAAAGAAGCCTGGTCCCCTTTGGGAGTGTCCGAAGGAACCTGAAACCCCAATTCCAAGATCCCGCTTGAGCATTCCGCGCAATTCACAAACTCAAGAGGAGCGCCCCGGTCATGCACGCCCACAATCAACGGGTTTTTCGGAGCCGCCTGGTTGAAGGGACCAAAGCCAGTAACAAACATTCGCAGCACCTCACCGCGTCGCGCGCGATTCTGAGGCGTCACCAGACTCCCGTCGGGGCGCAGGAGCAAGCCCGCCCGCTTTCCCCCCGCGGAAGCCTGTAAAATCCCAGGATTCACCGATACAACCGGAAAATGCTTCTCGACCGATTCCTGGCCCTCCCGGCGAATCGACACATTCACGAACTCGCCGTGCAGCTCCTGCGGAACCTGGACCGTCGCGGCATCGCCATCACCCGACTCTTGAACACAAAGCACCTGGGCAGGCAGATCCCCGAAACGCACGGACAAAGCCTTCGGATCAGACACGCTGCTGGCCGGCGTAACAGAGCGGCCGCCCGCCAGGAGGAACGCAGCGCCCGCATTCAGCACACTCTGGCCAACCGCAAAACGAGGAAGGTTCTCTTGCCGGCCTGAGACTGCAAATCCCGGCCGCGACGCGTCCAATCCCGGCAACTTCACGTCACTGCCGCCCGCGGCCCGATTTCGGAGCCCGGAGACCACACAGCCCTCCACGTCCTGATTGCCCAGGTTCGAACCAAACACCGTCACCAGTGATCCCGGAGACACTCCCTTGGGGACATATTCACTCTTGCCCGCGGCGTTCTGCAGCGTGGAAATTTGAGGATCGTTTCTCTCTCCGTACGGCCTCAACTTCGGATTGGGAGCGTCCGCATTCACAGTCCACACCTGGCGATCCGAGTAATAGCCTAGTAGCGGAAGTAGCTCCGCCTCACCCTCCTCTCTGGCCCAAACGACGGGCGACCGGTCCACGTCGGAGGCGTTGTAAATCCAAGGCTCCTGAAAGTTGTGTCGAGGCGTGTAGCGAACCAGCACCAGATGCTTGCCGCCGCGCCGGAGCAGCTCTTCCTGAATGCGGCTCCGCGGAGTGGATGCTTGGACCACAGCGCCCGGCGACAACATGGCGCCGGTGACCAACAAGACCGAGCTGATCGCGCCCGCAACGGCAAACCATCGAAATGCCGCATCGCCCACGCGCTCCCCACGCCACCGTACCGTCCGCAGATAGCGCGCGCCTTGCAGCACCAGCACCAGCAAAGGCCCGCTCAACGGAGCGGCATAGTGCGGAAAGAAGAACGGATACAGAAGAAAGTCCGCCAACAACACGAACAGGCAGGTCCAGAACAGGAAGCGCATGTCATGCCGCCGCAGGACCAGCGGTAGCAGCAGAAGCGGAACGCTCAAAATCGGCTGGAGATAAAAATCCCAGAAGCTTCGGAACTTGGCCTGCAGCGCCTCGGCAAATCCGCTGAACGTCGCTTGATCCTCGAACAGCCCGAGCTGCCAGTCGAAGTTGTCCCGAATATCCTTGGCCTGCGCCAGGCGTGCGGCTTCCACCACGGGAGGGTTCCACAATAGATTCTGCGGCGTTCCGTAGATTCGCTGGTGCAATTGATACGGCAGCAGCATCGCGTGGCCCGTGACACGCGAGTTGTAATACAGGCCTCCCGCGACGACTATGGCCGAGCCGGCGACCAGAGGCGCCAGTACCCGCGCCTTCGTAAGCAAGCGTGAAAGCAGCATCATTCCGACGGGCAGACTGAGCAGGATGCCTTCGAAGGGACGGGTTTGTGAAAGAATCGCGAGGCCCAGGCACGCGAACAAGGCGTCGCGAATGCGCGCCTTTCGAACCAGCCGCGGCATCGCGCCCATGAGCAACGCGCCGCCGAGGGCCGCCGTGGCGCCTCCCCAATAACTATTGATCCAACTCGTGACCAGGTCGAATCGCAGTCCCGCGATCACAGCTCCCAGCAAAGCCCACTTCGGCGGCAACCACCCTTCGAGCATCCAGCACAATGCCGCGCACATCAATCCCACGCCCATCACCACGCCAAACCAAGGATGCAAGCGCAGCGCCGCCGGAATGGCCATCATGAATCCTTGCGCAACGGGATAAACGGAAGAGTAAGTGGGCTGATGAAAGATGTACAGCGACTCAAAATAGCGCCACATCGGATGCGTGGGATTGGTGATTCGTCCCGATGCGAACGTGTCCGCCAGGAGCAGGTGGCCGAATTCATCGGCGATGCGCGGCACGGGAATCGGAAGTGCCGGCAGCAGCGAAAGCCGCAGCATCGCCGGGAATAAGCCAGCCGTTAGAATTGCCAACGGCCGGTCGGCGGCGAACGCGCTGAACTGCTGCTCTATCCGCCCAAAACCTTTGCGTCCGAAACGCGGAGCCGCAAACGCCAAGATTATGACGGCCGCGGCCGCGACCCCCTCCGCGGCCTCGCGTCCGTTGGTGTTGAGGAGCGCTTCTCCGATGGACCGAAGGTCCGCGTTCAAACTGAACTGGCGGAAAATAAATGCGAGAAGAGTTACGCCCGCACAGAGCGCCGCAAGGCCCACGGCAGTCCGACTTGAAAGCGACCGAAGCGCCGACAATCTTGCATTTTAGCCCAGTGGGGCGGGCAATATTGCCCGCAGCCGGCTATCAGCCGGCTCCCGAGGCCGCCTAAAACGCGGCCGCAGCCAAAATTGGCTGCCCCAAGTCTTAAAATGAATAACTGACTCGCTCGCGCGAAAGGCGGCCCATGAAACGTCTGCTCACCATCCTCTTCACCATCGCAACCGTAGCCGTTCTGGCGCAGAATCGCATGAACTACTCGATCGTCGGCCAGAACAGCGGTCACGTAGCGCTCGGTCTCGCGATTCGCAAACTCGCCGTATACGGCACATTCATGCAGGCGCCCGCGCACCCCGACGACGAGACCAACGCGCTGTTCGCCATGTTCACGCACGGGATGGGTCTGCGTTCCATCGATCTGCAGAACAATCGCGGCGACGGCGGCCAAAACGAAATCGGCCCGGAGCTGTTCCGTGACATTGCCGTCCTGCGCACTTCCGAACTGCTCTCCGCCCACCGCATCGACGGAGCGGAACAATACTTCACGCGAGCCATCGATTACGGTTACTCCTTCGACCCGCAGGAAGTGATTCAGAAATGGGGCCGCGAGGACATCGTTGGCGATTATGTCCGGCTCATCCGCACGCTTCGCCCCGACGTGGTGTTGACCATGAACATTCAAGGCCGCGGAGGTGATCGAGCGCATGAGGCGACCACAATCCTGTTCCGGGAGGCGTACGAAGCGTCGGGCGATCCATCCAAATATCCGGCGCAAATCCGCGAAGGACTGAGACCCTGGCAGCCCAAGAAA
>Ga0206941_10321_pt1 | contig 10768 bp, 10 predicted proteins | sample Alteio_BWOrgHeat_9_FD_153251 | JGI IMG/M metagenome (GOLD analysis project Ga0206941, IMG submission 153251) | Enriched cells from forest soil in Barre Woods Harvard Forest LTER site, Petersham, Massachusetts, United States -... | ecosystem: Environmental > Terrestrial > Soil > Temperate forest >...
GCTTCGTTGCCCGGTTGATGTTCCGGCAAAGGCATCATTGCCATCGTCGCGGCGATTTCGCCCTATCGAGCCGTACGGCAGGAGGTGCGATCGGAAATCGGCGCCTTTGTTGAAATCCATGTGGATTGCCCCATGGATGTCCTCATCGCCCGCGATGCGAAGGGTCTCTACCTGTTTCGATTTCCGCTGTCGACGAGCGGTATGGCCAGTCCACCTAGCCGCAAAACCACCCACGCAGAGAACTGCCTTCCGGAGCTGAGCTTGGCTCCGATACCACAGAGACGTGACGCCAACTCTACCTCCAGGTGGCCAAATTTTGACTGAGACCGAGGCCCACTCAGAATCCTGGACACTGCGGCGTTTACGAGGACCTGTTTTAATCTGACACCATAACCCATTGTCGCATCAGTAACTTAACCTGATCTAGTTTCTGCGTACGTCGTTGCTCTCTTGCATATCACGGTGCAAGCAGTGCCGAATGGCTGTCGCGTAAAGATTCGCGTAGAACGGCTCGGCTTTGCGTTTGTCATTTCGAGTCGCCCACCTGAGTCCACGCAGCCAGAATCCTTGGCGAAACCGCGGTCGGCAAAGGTGCGTAGTGAAGTTGTTTGGCCAACGCAAACTGATCCTCAGCCTGATGACGAAAATCGCTTGCACTGGTCGAACTTTTCGGATCGGCGAGAAACATTCGACAAAGCAGAGAGGCACCGAGATAGAAGTGAGCCGCGCCAGCATGTTCGCCACCTGCTAGTTGCAGGTATTTGCCGATCGACTCCTCCGCGGCATCGAATTTGGATGCATAGAATTGGGTGATTCCTTCAGTCAGGTCTGCTTCGATCGACTCCTCCGTGCTCTTCATCTGGTCGAGTACGCGCGTTTTGCCCGAAGCGGCATCGGCTTGCTGCCTATCAAACCTCAGCACAGACTCATACGCCTCTTGTGCCCCCTTTAGATCCCCGGCGGACTCGTCGCGATGAGCAGCCCTGAGGATGCCTTTGATCTTCTCCTCGGAGTTCCCTTTGGCCTGAGAAGAATCTGCAGGAGCTTGGGTCGGTTGCAACAGTGGCTGCTGTAAAGCCGCCTGTCGCGCCTTTTCCTCGTCAGCTTTCGCCTCTGCGTCAAGGGCGTTTCGTGCGAGTTCGAGCGGCTGGCCGGGACCGTTGGGTTGAATCGTTGCTGCGGCCTGATACTTCTCCGCCGCGCCTTTGAAATCACCGCTCTGAGCGAGCGCATCAGCCTGCTTCATCGTTGTCCGATACAGGTTGATCTTCGTTTCGAACTGGTTTGCGGCCGCTTTCATCGAGGGCGACTGTACACGCTTCAACATCTCTTCTGCTTTGTCAAAGTCGCCACGTTCGTAAGCCGTACCCGCAGCCGCAAGCGCCAACTGGCTGATCTGTTCCGGCGGCAGCAGGCCACCCTCGATGCGAGCCTGCACAATCAGTGCCCGTGCTTGTTCATTGACGGGTCCAAATGTGATTTTGGAAAGGTCGCGTACTGCTCCTGAATAGTCTTTGCGCTGTATTTTCCCGCGGCCCATATCAAGGTCCGCCTGGAATTGCGCCAGCGTTCTTTGGAGATCCTCCTGTGCCTTTTCGCATTTCTTTTGGTATTTCTTTGCATCGAGCCGGGCAGCCTGACACACATAGTTGGCTTCTGCCGAGAAATCTCCTGATTTCCTGGCCTGTTTTGCCAAGTCGTGGAGTTGATCCGCGCTCTGGCCTAGCTGCGGGCTTTGGGCCACGATTGCAGTAGCAGTCAACAATAGCAGTACGCTCAGCGCGATTCTCACGGATTCGCTCCTGTCATGACCTGCCGCATATCCGGCGCTTCGATTTGCAGCATGCATAAATGGTCGCTGCCTGATATGCTGCAATTCACGATCCGCTGGTCTCCATTCGGTCCCGCAAGAGTGACTCTGTATTGCCCTGCTTTCAAATCATCCAACCTCAAAGGTGTGGTGCCATTCTTGGGCAACAGGATGCTCGTTCCCTCACCGTCTTGAACTTGTAAAACACGAGCCCACGGAGAAGCGTTGATCTCTATAAACGTCGGCACAGCCGCTGCTGCCGGTACGCGAGCAATCACTGGGTTCTTGTTTGCCGAAGCCTCAGGATGGCGAAGACGGAGCAGTAAGGTGGTCGTAAGCGATACCAGTACAAGCGCGCCTCCCAAGAGGAAGACCATCCTGGTCCGGAACTTCCGAAGCGCGCTGAGGAGAGCAGCCGCAGGTTTCGCGTGGAATACGCGGCCAGATTCCTGCTTCGACGAAACATGAGCGGCCTGCATAGCGGGTAGGGCGCGAGACGACGGCGCCTCTGTCTTGTTCGAAATCGCTGACGCGTCACGGACTTGGGCTGATTTCTGTTCCTGCTCTGACTGCTCCCGTTTTGTGATGGCGAGCAGGTGCTCGAAATCCTCGTTCGGACCCAATGTGCCGATCGCCTCTTCGAGCACGCGCCGTGCTTCCGCGTATTTTTTTGTCTCCAGTACGGCTTGAGCCTTGAGGAGAGCGTCCTTCCGTGCTGCATTCATCGCGTTGTTTCTCAGGCGTTCTTCAAGCCGTGCCCGGGATTGCAAGAGCGTTTCGTCTCCTGGAGCTTGCTCAAGCCCGTTTTCAATTGCCTGCATAGCCTGTTCCGGATAATCAACGAACAATTCCTGCGCCTTTAACATGGCTGCTCGCACGGCCTGTCGAGTATCGAAGTCTCGTTTTCTGGACGCGACCTCGACTTTGAATCGAATCAACAAACCTTCGCCAGGAAGCGACTCCAATGCTCGCGTAATACGATCCTGAGCCTGGGCAAAGTCCTCGCGGTCAAGAGACGCCTGAATCTCGTTGGAGATCTCTTCTAGTAGCTCTCGGCGCTGCTCTTCTTTTTGCTGGGTCGCTACCGTGAAGAGCAGTTGCTGGACCTGAGTGTGACCAGGATCGATCTCCGCCGCTTCGCGAAGTCGCGCAATCGCTTCGGCATACCTCCTGTTGGCGTGGCTGTCGCTCGCGGCACCCAACAGCACCTCCACACGGAGTGCGTCCTGTCTCCGTCGGATTTCACGGATGATAATTGAATACGCATTTCGAAGATCTGTACTATGCTCGTCGATCTGTAGAGCTTGCCCAAGAAACTTTTGAGCTCCCGTGAGGTCCCCCCGGCCCCGCGCTTCTCTGGCCTGTTCCCACAGCTTCGCCATTCTCTGTTGTTGACGCTTTTGTTCCTGGGCCTCGTGTAGTTGCTCATCGATTCTAAGCTGGTTTTCTGTATCCATCTTGCGTGCGCGCTCGAACTCGGCAACTGCATCATCCCAGCGACGTTCGGCGGCAGCGCCCTGAGCCTGTTCGAGGATCAGGCGTAATTGCTCCCCACGCTGCAATTGACTCAGACGCTGCTGCACCTCGTCGATCAGCGCCCTGGTCTCGGGATTTCCTGGGTCACTGCGCTGCGCCTGCAACAATATTGTTCGCGCGTTCACATACTGCCGTTCGGCCGCCAAACGGCGTGCAGTCTCAAGCAGCGCCTTCACGCGACCTTGTTTGAGAGCGCTCGAAACCACTTGCAGATCGAGCGCCATTTCCTCGGCAGTCTCATAACGCTCCTCGACCCGCTTCGCCAGAGCTTTTTGCACTACGTCGCTTAAACCTTGTGGAAGATCCTCCACAAAATCGTGAAGGGGAGTATACGGTTCATGGATCACACGGTAGAGTGCTGAGACGTCTTTTCCGTTAAATGGCAGTTCGCCCGTCAGCATCTCGTAGAACATCACACCGGCTGACCATATATCCGCCCGGTTGTCACTTGCATCGCCTTTCAGCCGTTCGGGAGCAATGTAATGAAACGTTCCCAGCAACGCGTCTGTTTGAGTCAACTTCCTGGTTTGATCGGCAAGCTGGGCAATACCGAAATCGACGATGGTCGCCTGTCCATCCGGCTGCACGAGCACATTTGCGGGTTTGATGTCACGGTGCACAACACCGTGTCCATGGGCATAGCCAACTCCGGCACAGACCTGCTCCACGATAGAGATCGCTTCGAGCGCGGAAAGGCGCTTCAGCCGGCGCAAGATCTTCTCGAGCGATTCTCCTGCGATGTATTCCATGGCAATGAACGGGCTGCCTTCGTGCTCCCCCAGTTCATATACCGTCACGATGTTCGGATGGCTCAGAATTCCAGACCTGGCTTCCAGGTAAAAGCGCGCCCGCAAGTCTGGCGTGACCTCAGTCAGGGTCTTGATAGCCACTTCGCGGCCAATCGTTGGGTCTTCTCCGCGGTATACGATCCCCATCCCCCCTCGGCCAAGTTCGCCGGTGATGCTGTACCGTCCAATCTGTGCTAGCGGCGTGGATGTGGGCTGCTTCATCGCGTATTGCCTCATTCAAGGGTGTTTCCGAATCTGATCGAGACTCTCTCGATGCGTGCTTTGCTCTGTAGCCGGTTGAGTCTATGAGATCCCCGCCCGAGCGGCTCATCACGCATCGAGGGATTTTGCTGATCAGCCAAGCGATTCGACGCTGACCAGGGTGACGTCGTCCGTAGTGAGATTGGGGATATAGAACTGCGTTCCGCCGCCGGGAAGATTCTTGGTGCTTCCCTTGGCCTCGATGTTCGCATCGCGCTTAGAAGCCTGCCCGGCGTCAATACGGGACATTTGGGCGAACCCCCCAAAATACGCATAGGCGGCGTGCATCACTTGGATCACAAGCAGATAAGAAAGCGAGTTCCAGTTCTCCTTGATGGCCGAAGTCACGCGCCCCAGTTCACGAATGTTGACATGAAGAGTGGCGGCCAGATGTTTGCGTTCACTCCAGCCGGGGTCCCACTCGTAGGCTTCGTAGGGGCTCCACCACGGGCTGACTGAAGTTGATTTTGGAGCAGCGAGTGTCTTGTACTCGTTGAACTTGTACAACTTGAAAGTAGGCTCCAGAAGCACCTTCTTAGCCGTGCCATTCTTGAAGGCATCACGAACATGGCCATCGCCTCCGGTGCTGGTGCTTCCCACTTCCTCCCAGGTGGTGTCGTCGTTGATAGGCATAGTTCCTCCCGCCCGTGCCGGGCAAGTGTTAAACGTTGTTGTTGACGCTGTCTCGCCCCGATAGCAGAGTTGGTTATCCCGGGAGACAGACACTCACCCTTCCCAGCGGACCATACATGGCTCGGCATTACAGGGCACCCAATCGTACTCTGAGTCGCTAAGCCAAAACATGATCGCGTTGGCAACTTCATGCAACTCACGCGCCATGCAGCTGAGGCTGTCTGCGATGGCAATCTCATACGCAGCCTCAGCAAGATCACTAGGATCGGGGGCATTTAAACTTTCGAAGAATCTTGTCTCAAACTCGCATTCAACACCCTCGCTTCGAAGAACGGTCTCCGCATGCTGAATGTTCTCTTCAAATAGCGCGACCACACACAAGCGCATTAAGCGATTCACAACATCGCCCATCGAGACCAGTTCTTTGCATCGCATCCTCCGGGAAGTCTCCAATAGACGCATGCTTTTGGTTGCAATGTCGTCGGCGTGGACGTGGATTTCTCCAAGAGCATTGCAGATTCGGTCCGCGGACAGGACGAAACGCAGGTCCGATGTATCCGAAATCTCCATCGACAGAATCTTCCTGGTGATTTCTTCGATCTGAATATGAATTAGGCTGATTTCAGGCTTATTGTTTCCGACGATCGTACAACACTCCGTGCTACCCAGGCTGTAGGCTTTGAGGGCGTAATCGACAACTCGTTGGCACATCCTGGCCATATCCAGAAGATGTAGTCGCAGGATCCGAATGGATTGGTGACTGTTCATGCGGGCACGCACCTCACTTGCCCCTATCCATCAGCCACTCAGCGTGCGCCTGATCGGCCGCTCTTGTGGCCCGGTCGATGTGCCACAGCGCCCGGTGCCGCAGGTCTCGCACTTCCGCATTGTCTTCTTCCCGGTCGATGTCGGCATGCGCCTTGTTCAGTGTCTCGATCGCCCGCAGTAAGCGGCTGCCACGCTCTTTCACGTCGATGTCCGGACGGACGTTGATGTCCTTTCCATCGTCGCTCGAAGCGCGCTTGATCTCGTTAATCGCCGCATCGATCTCCTCAATGGCGACGTCTTCGCCGGCGTAAACTCCCCGGTCGCCGGGCTGGTGAGACAGAAGCCAGCGCGCGGTGCGCAGATCCGTCAGCGCATGCTGATAGAACGGATGCCTCCCGGGTAATTCTTGCGCAAGGCCCGGCATTGCAGCCACACCCGCTAGTATCAGCAACGGCAGCAGGCCACCGTATTTGGTAAATCCTGACATAGGCTGAGTCTCCTTCAATCGGACTGGGGCATGCATGGACTTCCGCTGCGGCTTCGCAGCGAAGATCAACTTGAGAAGTTTGGGATACATCGCTTTATCTCCTATTTGGGGGACAGGCTTGGCGTGGGTTGCTGAGGGAATTCGGTCGAGCGAATTCACCTCCGGTCAACCTTTGCGTCAGATCTCCCTCCACTTCGAGTAGCGGGAATTAGGTACGCGAGGGATCATGGTGGACGAAAAAGTGTTCTTGTGCACAGAGGAGCCGCCTACAATCCGCTCCAAAAGCTGGGGTCCGCGAAGCAGGTGTCAATACTCTCCAGGAACGCTTGCATTCCGTCTGGGATTGGAACCACTTCCTGGTCGTGGTCGGCCACAGTCCTCCTTATCGAATAAGCTTCTAGACTGCTGTTGAGGTTGGTCTCGAATTCATCATGCTTCAGTCGATTCATAGTCTCTTCTCCTTAGTCGGTCGAACGAAGATGGGCGCAGAAACTGGTATGTCTCGTACCTTCAAACCTAGGAAAGCGATGTGTTTTGGCAGGAATCGTGAGGCCCAGGGAAGAAAGTTCGTGGTGGCGGACCACTAGCTGAGCCAGTGCCCCGGATACCCGGTCAGGTAAGCAAAAATGCGCTGTCGGAGTTGATCCGGCAGCGCATTAGAGAATACGTTCAGGGTTGGAGGCGCCAGATGTTTAACGGTTTACGGTAATGAGCCACGACGCGCTCGGGTGAAGCAGACCTGCTAGTACCATTGGGTCGCCAAGAAACCGATATTGCAACCACCTATGATTGGGCAAGTCTCCCCTTCGTAGAAAATCTGCATCGTGTTCGTACCCGGTACCTCCGTCGGCATGATGTCAGATAAGTGGGGGTCGCCGCCCAGCAACTGGTCGGCCGACCAGCTACCGTTACGCTTCACCTTGGCCCATACTTGCGGAGCGGCGTAAAGTATGCCTCCGTCCTGTCCCCGGTAAAATACCCACAAGTCGCCCGTTCCGGGGTTCGCCCATGCCTTCGGTACGGAGTATGACGCGGAGTAACCCCCTTCACAATCTTGGAGGTCCCCTGGCTGATCATTGCACCAGTAGCCGAGTAACAGTGAACTCCCCATTTGCGTCTCACCCTGCCAGAAACTCAGGTTTCCCCATTGGGTCATCAAGGACCCTCCCTCGCTGGTGTTTTGAGGGAAAACAGAAGCCGAAATACCCGCTCCCCGGTAGAAGACCTGTATTTGGTTCGCGCCCGGTACCGGCGCCGCTGAGGGATCGCTGGTGAGTGTTCCTCCGAAGTCCTGTTCCTGCGTCCAGGTTCCGTTCTGCCACTGAAACCCGCGCAACTGGTTGTCCGAGCCCCGGAAAAAGACCTCGAGGGCATTCGTGCCCGGTATCTGGATCGGAACCGGGGTTGCGTTATTCCCGTAACATGAACCGTCAGTTACATCGGCACAAGTCGACGCAAAAAGTTGTCCCCCCAATCTCTGCTCACCGGACCAGGTTCCGTTGTTCCACCAACGGGTAAACAAGGCTTGGTCCTGGCCCTGGTAGAAGACCTGGAGGATATTCGTGCCAGGTAGCTGCGCCGCTGCGGGATCGCTGTTGAGTAGTCCCCCCATGTCCTGTTCCGACGACCAGGTTCCGTTGGCGTTCCGCCAGCGAGTCCGCAAGTGGTTGTCCTGGCCGCGGTAAAAGACCTGGAGGATATTCGTGCCAGGTAACTGGACGGCAGTCGGGGATGCACTACTATTTAGTTGTCCCCCCAAACCCAGCTCACTTGACCAGGTTCCGTTCGTGTTTCGCCATTGAGTCCACAATCCGCCATCTTGGCCCTGGTAAAAGAGCTGGAGGATATTCGTACCCGGTACCTGCGCCATAGCGGGATTGTTTACGCCATATCCTTTCATCCCCTGTTCACCGGACCACTGTGCCTGACCATGACAGAGAGCGCTCACCATCAGCGCAAGACCCAGGGCCATGAACGCAGGTTTTAGGGTGTTTTTCATCGAATGTTTCATCGTGAGTTTTTCCTTTTCCTTATTGAATTGAGTTCTAACCGGATAAACTGCTGTTGCGGTTGGGACGGGGTCTCTCGCGGTATGGTTCGCACCACGGGCAGAACGCAGTCCAAAGACTCCACAGCGTCGATAGCTTTGTGTTTCTGTGGGGCCCTTCACCTGAGGTAGCGGGAAACAGGATCACGAGGGATCATGCTGGACGAACCAGCTGTTCCGGTTCGGCTGGAAATGGAGATGGTGTTCTTTCAATAAGGTAAGGGCGAGAACGCATGAAGAAGCAGCGGAAGCACTATGCGCCGGAAGAGAAGTCGCCATCTTGACGCGGCATCTGCTGGAGAAGGAGCCGATCTCGAAGCTCTGCGATGAACTTGGCTTGCAGCCCACGGCCTTCTATCGCTGGCACAAGGAGTTTTTCGAAAACGGCGCGGCCGCCTTCGAGCAGAAGAGCCATGCAACCACTCAGCCGACCAACAGCGGATTGCCTACCTGGAGAAGAAGATCCAGACCGATGAGGTTCTGGCTGAGTGGATGGCGGAGCATGTGGCCCTAGAAAAAAGCTAGGGGCACTCTGAGCAGTGTCTGGGTTCCGCACCATACGCGGGACTAGCTCGTGGATTTCGTCCGGGGCTGGTCGGAAAAGACCGAGATCGGCGCCCGGAGGTTCATCGAATGGAGGTGGCGGAAGCAACGGCAGATTCGTCGCCAGCAGGCCGGTCGACGCAAAGATCGCGCTGAGTTGGGGGTCGGGTGCGGAGCCTAAATTTTCCGGTTTGACAATTGGTGATGTGATGTAATGGGGAGCCGGATCGAAGAGCAACGGGTAACCTTGAACGATGTACTACTTTTACCGGGCCAAGAGCTACTAAAGACTATATCGGCTCATCTCCGTCCGCTTATGCCGCAAATAGCAAGCGCCGTTTTCGTGACATCGTCGAAAGAACCTGTATCTCCACTCGCGCGTGCAATCAACATGGCGCCTTCAAGAGCCGAAATAAATAGCCTTGCCTTTCCCCTTGCAGTGGCCGTATGGGCTCCGGCCCCCTCAAAAACCCGCATTAGCCAAAGCTCATTCGCTCGAAAGAACTCACGAACTTCTGCAGAAACCTCGGCTGGTACACCATCGACCTCAGCACCGATCATTCCACAAAGGCACATGCGCCCCTCTGAGAGTGCGGCCCGAAAAAAGCCGACATAGTGGCGCAAACGTTGTGAGGGTGGCGAAGCTTTCGGGTCGCCAAGCGCCGCCATGAACTCCGCGGTGTAACGTTTGGCAAGTTGTTGTCCGAGTTTTGCTTTCGTCGGAAAGTGATAATGGATACTTGCGGTCGTAATGCCCACAGCAGCCGCAAGATCGTGGAAACTGAACCCGTTGTACCCGCGGGTTTGGACGAGCAAGCTCGCCGCATCTAAGAGTTCCTTCTTGGTGCTGTTCACTTCCACGCCAGTTCAGCATAGCACTTGACAATCTACTAGTCCATAGATTATCTACCTACTAGTAAGTAGATAATGGAGACGGCAACTTGCCGGGACTAAGGAGGAGCTTTGAGATTCAAGGGAAAAGTAGCGATTGTGACAGGGGGCGGGACGGGTATCGGGAAGGCCCTCGCAGAAGCGCTTGTTATAGAGGGAGCTAGAGTCGTTCTCAACGGACGCAGAGAGGCTGTTTTGCAGGCGGCCGCGACTTCAATTGATCCAAAAGGCGACATGGTAGCGCATGTTTCGGGCGACATCTCGCAGCCCCCGATAGCGGGGGCCGTCGTCGAGGCCGCAACCCAGCGATTTGGCGGTGTGGACCTGCTTTTTAACAATGCCGGTATCTTTGCTCCGAAACCGTTCTTGGATCATACCGAGGAAGACTACGACCGTTTCCTGGGAACCATCCTGAAGGGGAAGTTCTTCATGGCGCAGGCTGCCGCGAAGGCAATGAAAGCTCGTGGTGGCGGAGTGATCGTGCAGACCGGCTCCATGTGGGCTCTTCAAGCAGTCGGCGCAACACCATCTTCCGCCTATTCGGCGGCAAATGCTGGCGTACATCAAATGGTCAGAAACCTTGCCATCGAACTGGCCCCCGCGAAAATTCGCGTCAACGCCGTGGCCCCTGCTGTCGTGAAGACTCCCGTGTACAGCACGTTCTTGCCGCCCGATCAGGTCGACGCTGCGCTGGCAGGCTTCAATTCCTTTCATCCGCTTGGTAGGATCGGGCAACCCGCCGATCTTGTCCCTTCAATGCTCTTTCTTGCCTCCGAGGAAGCTTCATGGATCACTGGAGTGGTTTTGCCGGTGGACGGAGGTGTTATGGCCGGCCGAGCTTAGCGGCGGTTCTATCGGAGCCATCATTTGCGTTTAGGCGAGCCTGACATTCTCGCAAGTGCAGGCGGCGCGCATATTCCATATTCTTTTCGTAATCAGTTGTTTTCGGGCGCCGAGCGTCGCCCTGCAGTGAATGGGACTAATCAACTTGATTTCCTTTTTGA
>Ga0206941_10323_pt1 | contig 10752 bp, 18 predicted proteins | sample Alteio_BWOrgHeat_9_FD_153251 | JGI IMG/M metagenome (GOLD analysis project Ga0206941, IMG submission 153251) | Enriched cells from forest soil in Barre Woods Harvard Forest LTER site, Petersham, Massachusetts, United States -... | ecosystem: Environmental > Terrestrial > Soil > Temperate forest >...
CGAGGACGGGTTTTCCCAAATGGCGACCTTGACGGTCCCCTGCCGGGCTTCGTCGACAGGCTTATTGCCGGGTGCTTTTTCAGCGGTCATAGTTTTACTCCCCTTGATGTTGTGAACGGGGAAACCTTCGGGCGATTCGGGCGCGGGAGTCAACGGGCTGGTCAAAATGCTAAGCTGCAAGCATGCTGAAAGAGCATTCTCCTGCTGATGAATTCCTTCGGAGGAACCCGGCGACGCTGCGCGAGACGCTTGGTCTTCCGAAGCTTAAGCCGTGGTGGAGGCGCGCGATTGCTGCCTTCCGTTCAACCCTGTTCACCTGAAAGCAGGAAAGCCTGCAATCAGGAAATCCGGGCATCGAAGCCCTCATAGTCGTTGCTGATCGCCATCGCGAGGGCGAGGAGTTTCTGCAAGGCCTCTTCGGTTCCGGCGAACTCGACGATGATCTTGCCCGGCGCAAGCGTCACCCCAGAGAGGCCTTCAATCTCCTGCCGCTCGATGCCGGCGGGGGCTTCGACGAGAAGCCGCGGCTGGCTCCGGAGTTTGTCGAGAACGGCGACAAAGCGTTCTCGGCGTCGGCGTTCGTAATATGCGGTTTCCTGCGCGGCCACCCGTCGAAGGTGGGCGATGACTTCCGTCTTTCCAGCGATTGCGCTTCTGCCGATCATCCGCGAGATGAGCGGCTGGAGAAGCTGCTGCGCTCGCCGTTTTCCCACGCCAAGAGCTTGCTGAAGCTGCGCGCGGTCAACGAAAGCGTCGGGGCTGGCCTCGATTTCCCGGATCGCTTCCTCTAATTTCCCGTACCAAAGAGGCTTGTCAGGCATGATAAACTATTGAAAACGCGGCCTCAGCCGTGTTTCATCCAGATTACCACCTTTGGATGCGGTTATGCGCGTATGCGCAAAACGTTACTTCTTAGCTGGAAACGTCCACTTAATTGGGGAGAACGGCATCCGGGTTCCATCCATGTACCAGCGGCGGTTTTCCCGGTTATACCTGATGGCGGCAATGTGCATGCCATCGTCTTCAGGGTCCTGGTCCCACGGCGCGCGGCCATAGGCAAAGATCGTCTGGTCTTCCGGCGGCGGATCGTCGTCGAAGGACTTCCACTTTACGTGCTTTACTGGCATTGCTTTTTCACCAGAGCCTTCAGGATGACGGTTGCCTGCTTGTCGCGGTATTGCGTTAAGGCCTGCGCGATCAGCTTCTGAGCGGCTCCATCCTTCGCGTAATACCAGCTTTGAACGCACGCGGCGCGAGCTTCGTCCTGCGTGATCATCATGTCGACCGCGCCGGATATGTAGGCCGATTGTTCCTTCTCGGTCATCTTGTCCATGACGTCGCCGCCGGTGACGGCGAATAAGGGAAGCGCGAGGAAGAGCGGGGCCAGTCGTCGCATAGGCCGATTTTCGCAAATCCTGAAAGAAAGCGCTGGACGGCAGGAGGGGAGGAAGTATACTTTAAACCTAACCGGGCAGCGTGGAAAGCAGACATGCCAAGACGGAGCCTGAGTGCCGTTAAGACCAAACGCTGGTAACAGCCTCTTTCAGCGTCTTTCCTGACCGATACGCCCGCAAGGGCTGGATGAGCGCACTAGCCTCAGTAGCGCGAGGCCCCGGTTCAATCAAAATCCAGCTTCAGCGCAGGAACAGCATCTGCGGTTTTTTCGTTTCCTGCCGTCCGAAACGCCGCTTGCAACGAAGGCAGCGCAGGGAACGGCTTGTCATCCATGATCTCGTGGCTCGCCGATTTCTGCGGTCCTGCTGCCGCTCTCCAGTTTTTATCCGCCTCTTGGTAGTCTTCCCACGACGGCGCGCCAGGCTTCCACTGGACGTTGCTTTTTTCGTCCTCGCTCAACTCGACGCCGTTTTCATAGAAGGCATGCTGGCCGTCGCGGGTCATGTAAACCCGGCGGTCAAACTCGTCCCGGCTGGCTTCCTCGCGGATTTTCCGAAGATGCTCCTCGGCTTGGGCGAGGGTCATGCGGGTCTGGAATTTCTCATCCTCAGCCCGTTTGGCCTTCAGCTCGGCATCGTCCTGATCGCGGGGAATGAACCGCCTCTGCTTGCCGGTATTTCGGCCTGCCAGTTCGTCCTGAAGATCGGCAAGGTCTTGCGTCCTGTCCATGATTGCCTCGTCGTGGACAATCCTACGCGCAAACGGTTAAATTTCCGTAAAACAGACTATTCGAATATTCTGATTATCTTGACCTTCCCCGGCGGTTGTCGTTCGCGGCTTTCTGCCGGGCCTCAAGTTCCTGGATCAGTTGTTGCCGCTCCCACTGGTCTTCGAGCTTTTCGATGGCTTCCTCGACCTTGGCGGCTTCCTTGATGTGGGGCGGCTCCTCTTCGTCGGGCATGTCTTCATTATCGTCAACTCCACATACGCGCCGCGATGCTTTGTTCCTCTTCGCCGACGGCATTGGCATAGATCGCCGTCGTCGTGAGCTGCGCGTGGCCAAGCCACTTTTGAACCATATTCAGCGAGATGCCTTTACTAACGGCATGGATGCCGAAGCCGTGGCGAAGTCCCTTGGGGCAGGCATGAGGTCCGGCGGATATGTGGGCGGCCTCGATTATCTCCATGATTTTTCGGTAGCCCGTCATCCGGCTCCACGGCCAAAGGAGTTCACCGCCGCGGCCCTTGCGCTGCAACTCACGGATGCCGTGAACCATATCGAGGGCGTCGACCAGATCCGGAGGAATCGGCACGACGCGGTGAATGATTCTCGGCTTACCGGCTTTGTCCTTCCTTTTTTTCAGAGACCGGATGACGACATTGCCGGACGAAAGATTGACGCGGTCGGCGGAGAGCTCAAGAGCTTCGGAAATCCGGCAACCTGTGTAAAGGACCGTCGAGCAGAAGGAGCGGACCTCCCGTGGCGCTTTTACCGCGGCTTTGAGGAAGTCGCGCCTTTCCTCTTCCGTGAAGTAGAGGCGACGGCCTTGGGCATCGAAAATCTGCATTTTTGACCTGTTTGAGACAGTTCTCAGGACTACTGTAACAAGATCGACAGCGCAAGGGCTGACGCACGACCTGAAAAGGCGGCTTTTATGAGGGTCCGGGTCTGTGCGCTGTTACACTATTGCCAATTCTGTAACATCCGAGGATCGACAGGCTACCGGAACCCATTTCGCAATGATCTTTTGTAATGGGGCTTAAGCTGGCCAGTGCTCCTGGTCGGCGTCATGCTCGATCAGGATTGCAACTTGAATGTCGGCCGGCTGATCTAGGCGATAAACAACGTCCTTTACGCGAAAGAAGCGGTCCCTGACAGGCTCGCTTCCGACGCCATAGGTCAACATAATGCGCTCGCCGATCCGTGGCACGAACGGCGTTTCATAATCATGCTTGTTTCCGTCTGGATCGATGACTCTCAAATGTTTCATCTCCTTCATTTTACCTTCGATCTGGGGCAATGCCTTACCGGTCAATGCGTTTTCGCCTTTTGTTCGCTATGCTGATCATGTGGCGAAATGGTGTACAGTGACGACAATTGACGGGGAAGGTAAGAGATACAGCCTCGACGTTCTGGCGGAGAGCAGCTTCGACGCTGCGCATCTTTACGTGACGCATGTAAAGGGACAAGCCGGATGCGGCTTTCCTATTCCGACGACCCAAACCCGCTTCGAAATCGTCAGCGAGGGCCGCGTTTTGCATGTCGAAGGCGCGCGCCTTAAGACGTGGATCGAGAACCGCCGGGAGGAATGGAAAGGGCCCCGCGGCTTCCTCTTCAGCCAGCGTCCAACGCTAGGAAATTAAGCGCTATTCTCTTAATCATGAAGTGTGCATGTTTTCTCATTGCGACAATCCTTGCGGCGCAGGATACAAACATTCCACAGGCGCATTTTCCTGAAGCCGAGCGCGCCGTTTCATCGGCTATGAAACGGAGAGGCTTAACTCCGAACATCGAGGTGTTCAAGGTCAAAGCGGATCGGTGCGCATGGTCGGAACCAGATATGCGCCGAATCTTCATCGGATGCGGACAGGAATTTACTCCCCGCACAATGGTTTCTGTTTTCTATCAGATGGCGGTTATTGTGAATGGGCCTTCCGCGTCCCGCGTAGAGAATTATGAATTCGTGGGCTGGGAGATGAAGAGGCTAAACGTCAACTGGTTTGTTCACAAGACTTATGCGCGCGTGAAGCTTAAAGAGGTTCTCGCGGCCGTCAATGCCAATGAGAGGGGACCCGTCGCGCGAGGGTGGAATCGCGCCGAATGAAGTTCGCTTTCGCTCTCATTGTCTTCCTGACAATGGCTGGCGCGGTCAATGAACGCTCTGAACCCCTGAGGTCACATGACGCCGAATTCTCAGAATGCGCGCAGGATATCGTTCCGTGCGCGAAGCTTGTCCTGGGGCCGTCTGAGAAGATATTCATTCTTCCGGATGAAACGCTAAAATGAAGGGGCGGGATCTTCTTGACGATGTCAGGCAGTTACAGCCGAAGACGGAAAACACTTTAGTGCAATGACGATGAACCCCGCACATTCCAACGCGGTAAAATCGCGTAGATGGTCTTGCTCTGAATAACCCTGCGGTCAGGAGCGCGGGTCCACGCGAGGCTATATGACGATTCCTCCGCATGGCTCCCTCATCAGATCCGGCGCTAACCGCTTATTGCAAGCGTCTTGCGCTTGTGCGGCGGCTCATCGACATGGACGTCTGGAAATCCTGGCAATACCCGGACTTGAACACGCCATGTGACATAGGTGATCTCAACATTCACTGGATCGAAAGGGATTATTTCGATGAGCATCACGGCCTATATTTTTCGGCATTCAGACACCTTCTGAAGGCTCTTGAGCTCATCGCTCTCGGATCTTTCGTCGCAGATGAAGCTCTCATCTCTTCGATCTACGCGCGGTGTAAAAGCGAGATTAAAGACCATACCATTGTTAGAGCTGATCCGTGGGCGTTGTTGAAGGAAGCTAACGCAGTCAATCCGGACTTTTATCCTCTACCTGTTATTGCTCAGATCACCGACCAGAAAACTGAGCTCCTTGCGGTAAAAGATGGCTTTTTGACTCAAGATGAGTTGGCGCATCTTAGCGGCGCTTGTGGAGCCGGACTTGAGCCTCCTCATCCAGCCATAGCAAGACGTTACCACGATGACAGTCGGTGGGACGAAAATGATCGCATGACTCCGTTCGCCCCCTGGGCGACACGAGTCCATGTCGCATCGGAACGTGAACCTCAAAAACTTTTTCCTTATATCTGCACTATTCGGGAATGGGTTAATCGTATTCACCGGCTGCTTTCGCTTCACACAATCGTGCTCTCGGGAAGAAATGAACGATGGCTGGTTTCAATGCCGCCTGAAGGCGAGATCTGCGGATACGACGTAAGCGGTCTATCTCAGCCAACACGTCCCCCGAGCATTACCCCAGACGATACAAGGCGATGGTGGCGCGCTTCCCCGGAGTTTTGCGCAGTGATGGAAAAGTGCTTCGGAGAGGATGGAGACTTTTCAGATAAAGAACTCGCGCGCAAGGTGTGGTCGGTTTTTCTGGAGCTAGCGGCACGGGGAGGTCCTTACGACTATATGGTGATTTGGTTTGCGGAGAAACTCGAACGGAGCGGAGAATTTACGGAACCACAGGTTGACGCAATCCTCACGCATTACGGGAAGGCCGTTGAATAGGTCCATCAGAATAGCGTGAGCTGCGACGGCGGCTCGCGGGTAATCGGTTTTTCTTCCTGCTGCCCTAAAGGCTCCATCGGCGCGACGGGCGCGGCAATTATCTCGTGCTTCTCATCGCTGCTCGAAGCGTGGCGCAGTTTGTAATTCCATCCGCCCATGATGTGCGCTGGCGTGTACCAGTGAGAATATTCTTCGAGGCTCAAGGTGTTGCCGTGCACGATGACGGCGGGGATGTGGAGCAGCGACAACTGGATGTAAGCCATATGAACGCATTTGATGTCGACGTCGACGGCCGTCACGTGGAGATGTTGCTGGTAGTTGATCCCGTCCTCCTTCATCGCTTCAGCAAGCGCGATGACCATGGCGCCTGATCCAACGCAGGGCTCTGACGCGCGGACGAATCCGCTCTCCGCGATGATGCTTTCCACGTGTTCCTTGTCGGCCGTCATCTTCGCCATCATTTTGCACAGGTGATAGGGGGAAAAGAACTGCCCTGTCCATTTGTTGTGCAGTTCAAGGTCGTGGAAGACCTTGCCCAGAACGTCGGTCGTTTCGTGTTCGAGGGCTTCGATCAGATGGCCGAGCATCTCCGGGAGCTTTGCGAGTTCTTCCTTGTTGTAGCGTTTGATCAGCTCCATGTACCGCGCCTCGCGTTTCTCGAACTGCGGCTTGTCGACCGCGTTGCTGATCGAGATGGCTGAGGCCTCCACGAAATCGCTGAACACCTGCCATGCGGAATGACGGTAGGCGAGGGAGTTGATGAGCTTCGTAAGCTCTTGCGGATGGCGCGTTGGCGGCGGCCGGGCTTGGTCGTTGAAATCGAATGGCGTCACGCGTTCCTCGTTTGTTGCGGAAGAACCTACGCCGGGTGGTTTTAATATGTCAAGCTCCATCACCTCGATCCTTCTTCGATCTTGCGCCTCGGGCATGCTTCAGCTTGGCGAGCGTAAGTATGGCGGGCTTTACTTCAGGCGCCGCTGCGTCGTAATCGTGGCCGCGAAAGCCGTTCAAAAACGGAAGCGCGCCCCGCGATATGAGTTCCCAATTAGACGGGTCGGTATTGAGGCGGTTGCTGTCGATGGCCTTCAGACACATGCCGGCGGGAACCGGGCCGTTTTCTCTTTCCCAATTCACAAGGTGCACGGCGCGCCACCGCGAGTTCATGGGCAGGCCGTCGTGAATTTTGCGCTCGAGATAGCCGTCTTTGCTTAGGCGTTCGCTGCCGATTGCTTTGTATACGTGGTTCGCCCTTCCTGTGCGGTTGCCCTTTTTAAATTGCGTCCGCGCGCTATTGGCGTTGTAGGGCATTTTCTTACCCGTGTTCCATGACGCGTTGCCGGGTTGCAGGCGTCCGTCGCGGCCAGTATTCCAGCCCTTGCGCGTGCAGAGGGCCTTGAAGTTATCCGGCGTAATATCGGTCCTGCCGAATTTCTCGCAGAACGTGGCGTGCGCTTCACGTCTTGGCAGCGAACAGTTCGCCTCGATCCACGCCAGCTCGTCGGCGCTGTAAACGATGTCTTTGCCCTTGCGGCTCATTTTTTCGCTCCCTTTGCCGGACCAGCCAAGGCAGGCTGATCATCGTTGATGTTTTCGCGCCCGTTGACGAGCGGCAGCATTTTGTCGAAATTACCGCCTTGGCTCGCAACAAGCTTGGCAACGTCGAGCGCGACGTTCGCAGTGTCGATGATCTGCGTAGAGACCTTGATGACTGCGTCCGTGCGCTGAACCTCTTTCATGAGCTCGTCCGGCGTCAGGTCTTCGTCGCTTAGTCTTTCGAGCTGCGCGAACAGGTGATCGTTAAGATCGGTGAGTTTGTTTTTCATGGCTTCCTCCGCGAGGCTTCTCATAGGCGGCCCGCCTTTCGACGGACCGCCCGGAGAAACGTCCTACGCCGCTTTCTTGAGCTTCGTGGACGTATTGGGGGAGCGGAGCAGCTCGGGGAGCCAGTCGCTGTCCTTGGCCTTGCGCTCGGCAAATGCCGCGCATTCGGCTTTAGATGTTTTGTTCGCGTCAAGAAGCGCGCCTTTGCCGACGCTCGCAGGATTGCCGGCGAGTTCGTTTATTTGCTGCAGATCGTCGACGATCTGCGCCTTGCTGACGTGGTTGAAATAGTTCTCAGCCGTGGGCGTGAACCATCTCGTCATATCAAGGTTGAGCGCTTCGGCGAGTAAGTCCGCGTGCGCCATCGACGTGTTGCCATCCATGTAACTGCGCTTCTTCACAACCGCGTCGACTGACAAAGCCGCGCACGCCGTGAGAAGTTCGATCAGCGTTTCGGTTGGCTGGCCTAGACACCAACGCCAGAGCTTTTCAGGCTCGCTCGGTAGGACCTTCTTCCAGCTTTTTTCCTGCGCGCTGATCGCGACTTCGGCGGGAGATCCTTCCACACTGCTGAGCGAATGCGTGCGGTTCGAAATATTAATGCAAGTCTCAGCGGGTCGATTGAAGAACACATCGGCGGCGAGGGCATACGCAACGCTGGCAAGCCCGACCTTCGCATCCTTCATCAGTTCCGCCGCAAGAGCCGCGGTGCGGTGCTGCGTCAGGTTTTCGACAAGTTTGGCGGAAAGGCCTGATGGTTCATCTTCAGCCTTTCCTGTTTCGGTTTTGGATTTCGCCTTCTGCTTTTTCTCATCTTCGGGGCGGACCAGGGCACGTTCGATCTGGACCTTGCCGTTGTAGTCGACGTAGACCACCGCGCCGGACATGGCGAGGGTCTTTTCTGTGACGATCGGCTCGCGGGTTTCGAGGATCGCATCGATCTTATCCTCGATCTCGCGCTGCTTGTCCCACGCGTCGTCTTCCTCGCTGTCATCAAGGGCGTCGGTTTGTTTTTGCAACTCATCTAGCTTCTTCTGTTCTTTGGCGGGGAGTGGTTTGTATTCCTCTTCAAGCTGGCGGAATTTGCCATGCTCGAATTTCTCCCGCAACTCGACCCACTTCCAACCCTCGGCGGTGACTTTCGCCACCGTGCTTTCCAGCTTCTTGTTGAACAGGTCGTTCAACAGGTTCGCATCGAGGAGAAAGATCCCATCCTCGCCTTCGGTGAACAGATCGGCTCGGGTTTTTCCTCCGGCCTTTTCGTACGCTTTGAGGCCGACGACTCTCACGCGGCGATCTCCGGCGGTGATTTCCTTCTCAGTAAGCGCGCGGCGGACATCCCCCGAATAGCGATGTTTCGAACCCGCCTTCCAGACTTTAAGTTGCTCGGCCTGATCGTCAGTCACCGCGAACGCCATAACGATTTCAAGATTGATCTCGCCATCCCTGTAGGCCTTGATGATCACGGGCGCGACGTTCGCAAGCTTGAGGAGCTTCGATACATGCGCCTCGGTCGAGCCGAACTTCGCGGCGATATCCGCGGCGGGCAGACCGGAATCCGCAAGCTTCTTGAAAGCGTCGAACTGATCGGCGGGATGCATGTCCTCGCGGATCGCGTTCTCAGCCAGGCTGACCTCGATGGCGTTTTCCTCGTCTTCGATGTTGCAGGCGACGTCGTGGTCGGCTTTGACCTTCTTCGTCTTGGCGAGTATCTGCAGGGCCTTCAGGCGCCGTCCGCCTGCGATCACGTCGAAGCGGCCGTTCTTGCCCTTGATGACCGTGAGAGGGTTGATCAGGCCTATGGATGCGATGGATGCTGCCAGCTCGGCAAGGGACGTATCTGCCCCTTTTGTTTTCCGGACGTTGCCCTTCCAGAGGTCGAGCTTGTTCAGTGGGATGTTTTTAGTCGTCATAGCATATTTCTCCTTTTGCTATTGAGGTTTAAGTAAAGCGAGGACGTCCCGTCCGGTGAAGCCGGGCGTCAAGCGAAGCGGTACGGCCAACACGGATTCTTGGAGCGGGCAGGCCGTTGACGAACGGCGCGGACGGGATAAAGTCGAGCGGCTTAAAACCGATGCAAAAGGGGCGGCAGGGAGGGGAGATCATGGCGGGTCCGTCATATAAAACGCTGTGATAATTCTGCGGGCGAGGTCTGCATGCGGACGCGCCTGTTTTTTCGCATCAGCTTGAAATTTCTGCCACGTTTCATCGTCGAGGGGTATGCCGTGAATGACGGCCTTGGCCGCGCCATAGCACTTCTGATCGAAGTTGATTTTCTCATTGATAGAAACGAACATCATGGCTGTTTCCTGTAGCGATGGGCGGCTTCGAGGAGCGCAAGAAGGTCAACGGTCCTGACGGTAATCTCTAGGTCCTCATGATCTTTCGCAAATGGGCCAAGGACTTCAAGAATATTGACTAGCCCCTCGATCTCCTCGGCGGGAGAGAGGGCGGACATTGCAGATTCAGGATCAATATTGAAATGCTCGGCGTATCTGCGAATTCTCTGCTCTATGTCTGACCTATCCGGCGCGTCTGGTCTGGGGGCGGCGGAGAGCATGGCGCGACTAAGACGCTCTGCGGTCTCGGCTAGGTCATTCTGTAAGTTTTTAGAAATGCCCCATCTTTGCTGCAAATCTTCCAAAACTTCGTGTTTGAACGCTTCGTAATGCGTCTCCACGGGCGCGGGTTGCTTGCTGCGGGCATTCCATGCGCCTATCACCCACAAATCAGTCGGCCCTTTAACGGATGGCGCAGCATCGCAACGACAGTGAATATGATGATTGTTCATGCCCGGAGCGTTTGCTGTATAACGAGGCGCACTCCCGCAAAACGGGCATGGCAAAAGTTCAATCGCTTCTTCCACCGGATCGGGTGCGGGGTTGGTCATGGGCGCACCTTTTTCTTCGGAATAATTTGGCATTCATAAATTGGGCATCCGCGATAAAACTTATCGGTTTCATGGATTGCGCCAGAAAGAAACGATCTAATTGTCGGGGCCATGCACTCGCCAGTATCTGGATCGAACGCGGCATAGGCTTTCATTGGTTTAAGCTTTTTGCTCATCTCTCACTCCCTCCGAGCAGGCGGCGGATGGTTTCAGCATGATCTTCGTAGAGACGCTTGCATTCAACGCCATATCCCGGCGTGTTCTTGTTTAGATCAATCCTTCGCAGGGCCTCGGCAGCCCTTTTTCTCTCCCCATCATTGGGCGCAGGGACTTTCACGCCGGGAGCGTCGGGCAGCTTCATCCAGTGTGTAGGCTGCGTTTGTAGCGTTTGCCAGTTGCCG
>Ga0206941_10325_pt1 | contig 10737 bp, 8 predicted proteins | sample Alteio_BWOrgHeat_9_FD_153251 | JGI IMG/M metagenome (GOLD analysis project Ga0206941, IMG submission 153251) | Enriched cells from forest soil in Barre Woods Harvard Forest LTER site, Petersham, Massachusetts, United States -... | ecosystem: Environmental > Terrestrial > Soil > Temperate forest > O...
ATCGGTGCGGTTGAGAATATGCCTTTTGATAAAGCAACGCGCCCAGGTGACATTGTGAAAGCAATGAATGGTAAAACTGTTGAAATCATCAACACCGATGCAGAGGGCCGCCTCGTACTGATTGATTTGCTGCACTACGCGGCAAAACGTTACAAGCCAGAATTCATGGTCGACATCGCGACACTAACAGGTGCGGTAATTATTGCGCTGGGTCATGCAGGTGCAGGGCTTATGTCGAATTCTCCCGCTCTTACGAGTCATATCCTAAATGTCTCGGAAAAAGTCGGGGAACCTTTCTGGCACCTTCCTATGTGGCCAGAGTTGGATAGGGAGATAAAGTCAACTGTCGCAGACTTCAAAAACACGACTGTGGAATCCGTAGGTGGAAGAGCACTTTCCGCTGGGGCGTTCTTGAAAGCTTTCGTGGGAGATGTTCCCTGGGCTCATCTCGACATTGCAGGTACTGCTTGGGATTGTAAGTCCACAGGTTATCCAAGTTCAGGAGGAACGGGTTGGGGTCTAAGAACACTTACGCAGACATGTTTTGACTATAAGGGCTTTTGATTTTCGTTTCCTTCCTGCATAAAAAATAAACTTGTCTTAATGACGCATCTTCTTGCTAGAATTGTAAAAACAATTTCATAGAAGGATGAAAGATGCGTACTCAACTTTTCTTCGCAGGTGCAATATCTTTACTTTTATCGGTGAGTGCTTTTGCGAGAGTTCCAACAGGTGAAATTGCAAAATACAAACTGGTTAAAACATCAGAGCGTACCTCAGATATTATTCAAAAAGGAGCCATTGAACTCACAGGAGGGGCATTCAAACCTAAAGAGGGAACTCAGGGAAGCTTTGAAGTAAGCCTCGCTTATGATCTCAAAGTAATGTTCGCAGGTCGTTTGAAAGGGAAGAAATCATTCCAGGTACCTGGTGAATTTTTTACACCTGAATTTATGGAACGTTTAAGAAAAGAAGGCACCATCGATCAGGGCATTTTCAAACTCAAGCATCTCGCAATTGAAGATGTGGAAACAAGAACCAAGACTTATGCAGCATGCGACAAGGTTCTTGCATACGATGTGAAAATGGAAATGGTTCCGACCTTCGATTCTCTCATCAATGAAACGTTTGGTGCAGCTTATTTATCGAATATTGAAGATCCTATTGATGTTAAACTCGGAAGTGCAAAGAAAGTAGAAGGTATCTTCTATATTTCAAGCGAAGTTCCTGTAATGGGCGCGGTCAAGATAGATGTTTCGGGAATTGTGCAGGGAATTTTTATAAAAGCGGGATTCGATTACGTACACCCTTCTTCTACTGGTCAAGACCAAGAGCAGTAAACGAAGAATTCCTGGTTGCCACTTCTTCCCTTCAAAGCAGATTTGGCAACTTCGAATTTTTTCAGTCCTAAACGTTCAAACGCTTCTACTGCATTTTTAATGGCTTTGTCCCACAGCTGCTCATCGTAAACAACTCCACCGGAGGGAATGTCCTTTTCCGGAAGTTCGAATTGTGGTTTTACAAGAATAAGAAATTGGGTGTGAGAAGATGCAGCTTTCACAAGGGCAGGCGCTAGTTTTTCAAGAGTATTAAAACTAATGTCGGCAAGTATCCAGTCGAAAGGAACATGTAAACTTGCATCGAATTCTCTGATATCTGTTTTTTCCAAGCTAAGAACTTGTGGATGAGTTCGTAAACTCCAGTGCAGCTGATTGAAGCCAATATCTAACGCTACGACCTTAGCAGCACCCAATTGCAAAACACAGTCTGTGAATCCACCGCTAGAAGCACCTACGTCCAGTACTGTTTTGTCTTTAAAGGAAGAACTCAATCCCAGTTGATCAATAGCACTTGCAAGTTTGTTACCACCACGGCTAACGAAGTCTTTCTTTTTTATACGGAGGGAAACATCTTGAGGCAGAATCTGTCCTGGTTTTTCAACCCTTTGATCATTTGCAATTACAAGACCTGCGTACACAAGAGCCTTAGCTTCCGACAGAGAAGCACAAAACCCGTTTTTCACGAGTAATTCAGCAACGGTAGCTTTTTGTTTTTTAGGTCGTGCAAACAAGAGTTAAATAGTCTCTTATAAGTAGTTATTTTATAAGGATTTATAGCAGTAAATTAGGGATGAATCAAGATAGAGTCTTTTTAACCGATAGCTTCTTTAAGTAAACACTTAACAAATAGAACCAAGTACCTATGGTCAAAGGTAATTCTGATGGGACTTCGTGCGCTCAAAGAGACGGAAGCGTCTTCAAATTACGGTATACATCTCCTGATGGTAACGGGAAGTTCCCTTTCTGCAGTTCTGGAACAGGAAGGTTATAGATCCGTAGGTGTACAGGCTTATCTTGCTTCGGGAATAACAGAGGTTAAGAAACTTCTAACCAAGCACACTATAGATGTTGTTTTGATAGATTGGGAATACAACACCATAGATCCTTTTGAAATCATGAAATTTATAATTGCAAATAAGAACACCAAACATATTCCTATAGTCGTAACAAGCATTCACCGTTGTGATGATCGCATTGGAAAGTTCGATGGTGTTGCTTTGTTTGTCAAACAACCTGTTCCTAGAATTTTGCTTTTAGAAAGAATACGACGTCTTCTCCAAAAGAAAAATCGAGACAAGGAACGGGTAGCACTTCAGGAATTCTATTTAGGAAGCGTGAAAGTTCAAATGGGGAAAACTAAATTAACTATGTCTCTCGCAGATATTTCTCTATCGGGGATTTTCCTCTATTCCGAGAAAACCCTAGAAAAGGGAGATGAGGTGCAACTGTTCTTCACTCTTCCCGGAGTGGACAAACCTCTCGATATTGAAGGTAAGGTCGTGCGTGTTTCGCGCATGCATAAAATCAATGACAAGATGAACAAGGGTATTGCGATTATCTTTACGAAATTCAATGGTCAAACGGAAGATGCTTTGAACGCTTTTCTAAAGGAACACAAACCCGAAAGCAACTTCATGCCCTATTACCTCTAACGGTTCTTTTTCTCCAAAACTTCAGCCAGCTCGTTCAGGTGCTTTGCGAGATCCTGTAGTTCGTCCTTTTTTCTCAGATAAATCCGCGCAGAATAATTCCCGCGTTTGAGTTCTTCCGTAAAGCGGTTGATCGAAATGATGGGTCCGTAGAAGCGATGCGTGAGTTTAATCACTGTGGAGAAGAGAATGATCACGAAAATGGAAAAACATAGAAATAAGCGGAATATATTTTCGTGGAAGACGCTGTCCGTGATGAATTCCCAGCGAAGATGGGGGTCCACGACATTAAAAATCGAAAGTACGTGATTATATTGCTCAAAAAACGAATTGATCATGAGGATCGTTGAAATAAGAAGAAAACAGATGGTAATGGCGAGAACATAAAGACCGAAGCGAACCTGTTTAAAGGGTTCAATAAGAAGATTTTGTAAGGATCGACGGGCTTGTTTGCCTGAAAATGAATTTTCCACTTTTCCCTTTCCTCCGATTCGATTATCTATATCCCTTCATCGACACTCGCTTCTTAAACTTAATGGTACGAATTTAATCACTTACTCAAAAGACGAATTCCCCATAGAGGCGCATGAAACTGAAATTTCTGCGGTAACTAAGAAAAAGAAGCGGATTTAAATAAGAATTTGAGGGAGTTAAACATTGCACGGCTCGAGGCACAGAAGAAAACATCCTAAAGGGCGTAGAAAAATCGGACGAAAAAAGCGACGCATGATGCGTAAAAGACGAGCGCTTCGTACGGTAAAGTAAGACTTTAAACTCCTCCTATGAATCGACCCAACTTGGCGGAATTCCTGCTTTGTTGTGTCGATTTCTTTTTTTTTCTAAGAAAAATAAAGCCATTATTTGAGCAGTCTTCTTGGCGAGCTGGCTGAGAGTCCGATATACTACTAATAAGGGATCCTTCACATTGACACCGTTTCTTGAGCCGCAGTTCAAAAAGCTCTGCGTTCTTGAGACCTATGTAAGGCGGGTTTAAGCTATGATTGACTTTATTTACAAGGCCAATGAAGTTCTTAGCACCTGGGCGGTTCATGACAAATGGACTGTTCATAAACTTGCAGAAGCGACCAACACATCTCTCCCCCACATTCTCCAGTACCTCAATGAAGGTTTAGGCAAAGACGTAGAAGTTACAGGAAGTGTCACGAGCAGCGAACTTCTTGAAGCGATGAACCTTCTTCGACGCCGTTACAAAGATCAAATTGAGGACCGTGAACGTAAAAAAGCAGCGGCACAACGCAAAGCTATCGGCGCTTTTGATCTGGTGATGAGCAAAACCAGAGGCATACAGTCTGAGAAAAAATGGAATCATGCCTACAAAACTTTATGCTATTTCGCAGGTCAGTACGGGGAAGAGCTGCCGAACGATTATGCAACGACACTTTACAGTGACCTCATACGCATGGGCATCAAAGCAAAAATCAATATTCAAGAGATAAGCCGCTGGTTGCAAAAAGGAGTCTCCACTGCAATGAGCCATCAAAATAGAGAGGGGGTTGCCGAAGCTCTCGATTTTATGGACGCCTACGCGGAGTATTTTCTCACGGAAGACAGTTCCAAGGGCCCTTTACTTTTAGGAAGCATCCTTGCTGCTATTGAAGAACCGGCAGCACGTTACGAGCTTTGGGAAGAATACAAGGCATTAGTCAATCATCTGTACCCTATGCACGAAACAAAGGAATAAGAACCCATGACCATAAAAAAAAAATCGTGAAGTCACCCCTCCGTTAAAATCAAATCAAGTTTACTCGGTTTGTCCCCCACAAATGTTCAAATTCACCGACACTCGGCAGATCAAACCGAGTGATGAAATCATTTCTCAGGAAGGAGCCGTTCGAGCTATCGGAATGGGGCTTGGTATTAAAAAACCGGGATACAACATTTTCGTTTCCGGTTATGGAGGAAGCGGCAAAACAGGAGTTATTCAGAATTTTATAGAGAAATTTTCTAAAAACTCATCTGCACCCAATGACTGGATTTACGTCTTTGATTTTCAAAAAAGAGATACACCCCGAGCTATACAACTTCACAACGGTGAGGGCCGACGCTTTGTTCAACTGATGGACAATTTCATCGAAGATCTCAGACAACAGATTCCTTCTGCATTACAAAGTGAAGATTACGAACGTACTGTAAATAGCATCATGTCTCACAGCAGTGAAAAACAGGCTAAGAAATATTCTGAGCTGGAAAAAATAGCAAAGAGAATGAGCTTTCAACTGAAATCGACTTCGATTGGAATTGAAACCATTCCTGTATCGAACGGAAGACCGCTCACAGAAAAGGAATACAGTAAACTCTCTGACAAAGACAAAGCTCAGATAGAAGGAAAAAGAACCGTTCTCGAACCCATCGTTCTTAAATACGCACGAAAAATTCGAAACATAGAAGTGAAGACCAAAGAATTCCTCCGTAACTTGGAAAAAGAAATCGGTCGCAGAATGGTAGAAGCTGCTGTAGAGCCCCTTCAAAAAGCGTGTGTGAAATACGTAGAACTCACGGAATATCTTCAACAGGTTCGAGATTATATCATTGAGAATTTATCAGACTTTGTAAATCCAGAAGAGCAAAAAATCGACAGTGAACAAGCTTTGATTCTCGAAAGAGATCGTTTTCTTAAATACAAAGTGAATCTTTTCGTAGACAATCAAAAAGTCAAATGCGCGCCTGTTTTTTTCGAATCGAATCCAACCTACTACAATCTTTTCGGCAAAATAGAACGCAATGTCGAACATGGAATGTACGTAACTGACTTTACAAAAATCAAATCGGGTGCACTTCATCGAGCCAATGGTGGTTACTTGATTCTCGATGTGCAGGATGTTTTGAAAATGCCTTATGTTTGGGAAACACTCAAACGTGCGCTCCGAAATCGTGAGGGTTATATCGAAGAACTTGATGAACATCTTGCTCTGATTCCCGCTTCAGCCTTAAGACCTCAACCTATTCCTTTGCAATTGAAAGTTATCATGATGGGATCGGACGATCTTTATCATTTGCTTTTTACTATGGATGAAGAATTTCCTAAAATTTTCAAAATCAAAGCAGACTTCGATTACAAAATGGCTCGTACTAGAGAGAATATACATTCCTATGTTAATTTTATCGCAACACGCTGTCATAAAGAAAATCTTCAACATTTCGATTCCAGTGGTGTTGCTGCGTTGATCGAACACAGTTCTCGTCTTGTCGGTGATCAAACGCTTTTAACTACAGAGTTTAGCAAGATCAAAGACGTTATCATAGAAGCGGATTTTGTTGCGCGTGAACAGAAGCAGAAAGTTGTTAAACGCTCTCATGTGGAAAAAGCACTGGAGGAAAAATTCTACCGAGTCAATCTGTTCGAACGCCACTTGATGGAGATGATAGAAACCAAAGATATTATGGTTTCCATCGATGGAAAACGAATAGGTCAAGTTAACGGATTATCTGTGTATGATCTCGGAGATTACAGTTTCGGCAGAGTGTGTCGCATCACGTGTACCATTGCTATCAGTGAACATGGGATTTTTAACATAGACCGCGCAAGTAAACTCTCTGGAAAAATTCATGACAAAGGTATGTACATACTTTCTGGGTTTCTCACGGCACTGCTTGCACGTCAGCATACATTGGGAGTTTCTGCTAGCCTGTGCTTTGAACAATCGTATGACATGATAGATGGTGATAGTGCAACAGCATCGGAATTGATCGCTGTGATAAGCGCTCTTAGTGAAGTTCCCGTCAAACAGAATATGGCAATAACAGGAAGTCTCAACCAATTGGGAGATATACAACCCGTAGGTGGCATTAACGAAAAAATAGAAGGTTTCTACAGAACCTGTAAGGCTCTAGGTAAAGGCACGGTTTACAAAGTTATTATTCCTTTTCAGAACAAGACGAATCTTATGCTCGACAAAGAAACGCGCCGGGCTATTACGAAGGGCTTTTTGAAAATCTATCCTGTCCGTTACTTTTGGGAAGCGTTTGAAATTGCAACAGGAGTTAAGTTCGGAGCCAAATCTATACAAGATAAGAATTTTGCTCCAGATACAGCTTTGGACATCATAAGCAAAAGACTTGCGAATGTGAGTCGCAAAAAGATAGAGTCCAAGCTTAAAGTAGAGAAGGCTCAACTTGGAACTGCACGCATTGCAGCTTCCCCCCAAAGGACTCGCACCACAGATGCAAAATCTAATAAAACTGCTTCACGCGCGACAGCGTCTAAAAAAATCAGTACGTAATTTCTTCGACGAACGTTCTTTTCTCGAAGTGGACACTCCTATACTTGTAAAGTGCCCTGGTACGGAGTTGCATCTTAATTATTTTCAAACACAATGGATCGATCATCAGAAGAAAAAACACGGGCTGTGGATGCGTTCCAGTCCTGAACTAGCGTTGAAACGTGCTATAGCCGCGGGTGTTCCTGCGTTGTACCAAATCGCACCTTCTTTCCGAAACGAAGGAGAACTCGGTCCTTGGCATCATCCAGAATTTACCATGCTTGAATTCTACAAAGTTGGTGCAAGTTGGGAAGAATTTATGAACTTAAGTTCAGAACTGATCCGTTACTGCATTCAAGAAATGTCCAAAGAATTTACAACACATTTGTCAGCAGATGCAAAACTGCATTCCTTTACACTTGCTGAGGCGTTTAAAAAATTTGTGGATATAGATCTTTTTGACAGAGATCCTCTACTTGCAAAAAAAGCTAGGGACAAAGGTGTTCTTTCTATCAATGGAACGGAAGATTTCGAAACAGCTTTTTTTAAAATTCTGCTAGAAAAAATAGAACCGGAATTCGCTAAAATGGGTTGGGCGCTTCTCTACGATTATCCACCTTCTCAGGCAGCTCTTGCTCGTGTTGAAAACGGTGTAGCAAAACGTTTTGAATTTTATATTAACGGAATCGAACTGAGTAATGGATTTTACGAACTGCTTGATCCAGAAGAAAATATAAAACGCGTGAGGGAAACAAATAAAGAACGAGCACTTATGGGTAAAGGAGTTCCCGAAGAGGATTTTCTTTTTTACAAAGCACTAGAACGTGGAATGCCAGAGTGTTTTGGAAATGCTCTTGGGTTTGATCGTTTGCTAGCTTTAATTTTGGGTAAAGAAGACCTGAGTGAAGTGATACCGTTTCGTGAAGACCCACCTTTTGATCTTAGGGGCCTGTAGAAGTCCCTGTACCTGTTGTTCCGGAATTGAGAGTTGCTAATTGACCAGCGACGTATTTGTTAGCAGTAGCAATTTGTGCAGTGACTGCGATGACAGTTTGATCCATAGCATTCATTTGACCCATAATTTTTTGCAAGGCAGCAACATCTTGCGCAAGAGTTCCTCCTTGTGGGTTTGTAGAGCTAGGTGCCGCTGTCAATTGAGTGAGATGATCGAGTGCTGCTTTAACGTGATAAGAATCTTCAAACAGCTGTGCAGTATCACGAGCTCTTTGAATATCTTTTTGTGTCTTTAAACCCATTTGAGAAACCATCCCTTCTCCATAGAGACAAGTATTCACACTAGGATTGATTCCCAAAATTTCGTTGATAATGTTACCTCCCATTGCTTGAGCAAGCATACCAACCATCATGGCACCATTGGCCCCACCGACTACTCCTCCTGCAACGGCGCCCACAAGATTAAGGCCTAACGCAATGAGACCACGTTTGAGGGATTTTTCAGTTTCTGTAAATGCGAAATATTCCTCACAGAGATCCAATGCCACTTCGAATTTTTTTGCAGTGATGCGCAAATCATCAAGATCTGCACTTAAGACACCTTGTGCCGTTTCATATTGAGTCGCTAAGTCACGAAGGTTATCTATAAATGTGTTTTCATAATCAATGGTAGGTTTTGTAAAAGACAATTGATAACTGCAACCTTCTTGTCCTGTTGAAGAATCGGAAATAGCGACGCATGGATTGGCAACATAATAGAAAGCTCCCGAAGGCGCAGGAAGATCTACATAGGGTGAATTCGTAACATATTGCCCAACTATTTTACAATTTTTGCTATCGTTGAGTGCTTGACCCCATGCCCATTTTAAGTCGTCCATTGTAAATTTTGTGTTTCCACCATTGCGAATACTGGTTCCTTGAAGAGTCACAACGTCGTAACTCGCTGCACAACGTATCACTTGGAAAAAATCTGCAGTTGTTTTTGTAAAGGTGATAGCAGGGAATAGGATGTTTGCGTTTTGAAGTATATCTGAACTTTGCATTCCAATGGTTTGGTTTATGGTTCCTGCAGCAGCATTGGGATCTTTAAGAGTAGATACAGAAGACCCGTTCGAACTGGAATCTGTCGAAGCGCTAAGATCGGTACTGGTATCGCTTTGCGAATTGGTGTTTGTATTTGCATTTGATTTTGTGAGCGCGCTAAGCGCATTTGCCTTTGATGCGGTAGTTTTAGCAGGAGTCGCAGTTTGAGTGCATCCAGAAATCGAGAAAGCTAGAATTATAAGTAGACCGATGAAAGTTTTCATTGCCCAACTCCTGTGTTGGTATCTGTGCCTGAGCTGCTATCCGTGGGCGGTGGTGGTGGACTCGTAGTTGCTGGACATGCTGAAAAATCGGGACTTGTGCTGTCACCAGCTCCACTGCTGAGTTGTGTTTTGTAAGCGAGAGCTCGACATTGATAGAAATTGTATTCTGCTTGAGCTGCTTGAACAGCTTGAGAATCTGCACTCATCTGTAGATCTATACTCACACCTTGTGCACAGGTTTTTGGGATATCTTGAGTCTGTGCTGAGAGAGCAGTAAACATAGCACTGAAGCTCATACCATTCAGAGATGCACCGTAACCCGCTACTGTCATCACACCTCCGAAAGCTTGTCCGAGTCCTTTTGTGGATTGGGAGATTGCTTTTAGTCCTCCCGCTTCACCTGAAGTTGCAGCAGTCAGAGCTACGTCGCAACCAACTGCAACGAGTGTAACGATTGCATTTTTCTTAGCCAGAGCAACTGCTGCTCCACGAGAACCCCCAGTGCAGGGAACAGGAACTCCGTTGGAATCGCGTGCGCAAATTGACGTTGGACTTGCACCACATTCGCACCATTGAAGGAAACAGGCATAGGCATCCGCTTGTTGTTTCGCAACGATGAGAGACGTTAAAATGTTACTCTGTGCAGAAGCAGCTTGTTGTAGATATTGATTCAGTTCTTTAGTACGAGTGTTCACATAATCTTTAAGCGGAATGGTGATTGAAATTTCTCGTGAACAATTTCGATTCGTAAGTTTATCGGTATCTGTAAGGCGTTGAGGATTGATACAACCACGAGCCAGGTAGCGCCAGGTGCCAGTGGGTGCCCACGTATCCATGAAGTTTAATCCCATTTCACCTGTTGTAAGTTGTACGCAACCTGCATTGACTGCTGCAGACCAAAAATCATTCTGTCTATACATGTTTTCACGATCTGTAAGGCTCATCGTAGAAAGTTCGAGATCTGTAAGATTAAGAGTTGCGGTGGCGCCTGCAATCACAGCAGTTGCGGGACATCTCATAAGTTCTGTGTAGTCGATATCGAGAACAGGTTGGAAGTTAAGAACAGGTGTTTGTGCATTAATAAAGGATTCGAGACCCACGGTAAAATCAAGGATAAGAAATCTATCATCATCCAAATTGAAAGCAGAAACAGTTGCATGTCGAACATCTCCTCCCGGTGTCGAAGGTGTTGGATTGGGATTGGAAGATGTTGAAGTGTTTGTTCCTGTATTGGTAGTACTTGAATTTGTACCTGTATCCGCAGAAG
>Ga0206941_10327_pt1 | contig 10659 bp, 10 predicted proteins | sample Alteio_BWOrgHeat_9_FD_153251 | JGI IMG/M metagenome (GOLD analysis project Ga0206941, IMG submission 153251) | Enriched cells from forest soil in Barre Woods Harvard Forest LTER site, Petersham, Massachusetts, United States -... | ecosystem: Environmental > Terrestrial > Soil > Temperate forest >...
GATCTTACCGCACGTGAACGCGACGTATTGGGGTTAATTTGCGAGGGGCTGCCGGACAAAAAGATCGCCGCACGCCTTAATCTTGCCCCGAATACGGTGCGTAATCATGTGGCGACGGTCTATTCCAAACTCGACGTCCATAGCCGCGCCGAAGCCATCGTCTGGGCCAGAGAGCGGGGGCTGTTTGCCGGTGAACGGTCATCTAAAAATGGAAAGTAGGGTGCAAATGCACTGGTCAATCCCCTGCAAATTGACCTTATGAGCGGTTCATCAACGGCTTACTATCGAGAGACAAGGCAGGCATTTGCACTATGCAAACGTCGAAACAAACCTCACTCAGGAGTGCAGAATGAACAGCGATAAAATCAACGGCGTGATGGATAAAGTGGTAGGCAAGGCGCAGGAAGTGGCCGGTGATGTTACCGGCGATGAGCGTTTGCAGGCTGAGGGATCTACCCGCTACGTTGCCGGCACACTACAAGAAAAATATGGCGATGCTGTTAGCTGCGTCAGCGATCTGGTCAAGAAGAAACCTCTCACTACGGTAGCGATTTTTGCCGGCGTGAGCCTGTTGGCAGGCCTGCTGCTACGTCGCCGCTGAGGCTGTGGATTGACTGACTACCGCAAATAAACCCCAGCCTGACTCGCCCGCATCCTGCGGGCGAATGCTTTCCCCGCGCCGCTGCACATTGTATTTTGTGACAAAAAAGCCTCTTTTACTCCCCTTCGTTTTTTGCGTCTGAGCCATAGGTTCTATATATTTATTAACAGGCTCTGAATAAAGATGCGAATATCAGCCCGCATTGTGCATCAGTGGCCAGTATAATCAGTTTGCAAAGATGTTGACGGAACATGTGCTTTCGGGAGCAGAGTAAAGGTCAGTGAGGAACCTATTGCCTCTTGATGTTGCAACCGAGCAGACAACGACTCACAGGTTACGAGGAACTACCATGCATAAAAGAACACTGGCGTCATTGCACTACGATAAAATGCCTTACGATGGGGTGTATTACCATATTTTGAAACGCGAGGCACATGGGCACACGGCGCTGTTGAAACTTGATGCTGGCAGTCACCAGTCAGCCCGCCTGCATCCGGGCTGGGTCAAACTGATGGTCCTGTCCGGTGAGCTTAAGATCGGCGACCAAACCTTGCAGTCCCATGAAATGTTTATGATCCCGGCCAATACCGCCTATACCGTGGATGCTCTCACAGAGGTTTACTGTCTCGCGATTTCCGAACTGGATGGCGTGGAGTTGGCGCGCTAATTCTTGTTCTGCCAGCCTGCCGAACACTGAGCGCAGGCGACAATCCCACTCTATTTTTCAGACCTGTCTATCACGGGCCAACCTTGTTGGCCTGTCAGGCAGTGCCAATAAGGAGGGCGCTTTGAGCCATTCCACAGCGTTGTTAACCAAAATCCAGTCTCTGGAAACGATGTTGCATCAGCCACTGCTGCGAAATGATTCGGTTACGGTGGAAAAACTGCTGCATGATGATTTTGAAGAGATCGGCCGTTCGGGACAGCGCTACAACAAAAGGCATACCATTGCGGCATTGCAGGAAGAAACTGGCCAGGCGCCTATTTATGCCGAAAATTTCAAGCTGTCCACTATTGCCGAAGGAGTGGTGTTACTAACCTACAGAAGTTTTCAACGCGGTGCCGACGGCAACGTGACCCGCAATACTTTGCGCTCTTCGATCTGGCTGCGATCGTCGAGCGAGAACGATGACCATTGGCAGATGCGGTTCCATCAGGGAACGCCAACGGCAGAGTGAATCCATGTAGCAGGGCGTGAGCCCCGTTGCCTTTGCCAAATCCCCAATCTTCATACCGTTCGAAAAACCCCTATTGACCTTAAAGCTAACTTTAAACCTATACTCTCTAAACGGTCAACGCAGGACCGAAGGCAAATCCGCGTTCGGGTGCAAGGTTCCTTGGCATTTTCCAGAACCGGCCTTTCCTGCGCGGGGCCGAGAAAAGCATCACCCTTTGACTAATTGCTGAATGGGAGAACTGATATGGGTTACGTAACCACTAGCGATGGCGTTGACATTTTCTACAAGGACTGGGGACCAAAAGATGGAAAAGTCATCTTTTTCCATCATGGCTGGCCGCTGTCTAGCGATGATTGGGATGCCCAGATGCTGTTCTTCGTAAACCAAGGATTCCGCGTTGTTGCGCACGATCGGCGTGGCCATGGTCGTTCCAGTCAAGTATCGGAAGGGCATGATATGGATCACTATGCGGATGACGTTGCTGCGGTAGTGAAACATTTGAACGTGCAAGGTGCCATGCATGTGGGTCACTCAACGGGCGGGGGCGAGGTGGTGCGTTACATCACGCGCCATGGTGAGGATAAGGTATCAAAAGCCGTACTGATCAGTGCTGTGCCGCCATTGATGGTGAAAACCGACAGTAATCCGCAAGGGACACCCAAATCGGTATTTGATGATTTCCAGGCGCAACTGGCCGCCAATCGGGCGCAGTTCTATTACGATGTTCCCGCGGGACCTTTCTACGGCTACAACCGGCCCGGCGCCAAGCCGTTGGATGCGGTCATCTGGAATTGGTGGCGGCAAGGCATGATGGGCGGCGCCAAAGCTCATTATGACGGCGTCGTCGCGTTCTCACAGACTGATTTCACCGACGATCTCAAACGTATTTCCATCCCGGTTTTGGTGATCCACGGCGATGACGATCAAGTGGTTCCATACCAAGATTCAGGCGTGCTCTCGGCCAAGTTGGTCAAAAACGGCAAGCTTATTACCTACAAAGGTGCGCCGCACGGCATACCTACGACCCATGCCGATCGGGTCAATAGCGATCTACTGGCCTTTGTAAATAGCTGACGCGGGAAACATGGTTCTCGTGAATTAAACAGGCTCCTTTTGGAGGGGCCTGTCGCCCGATATCCCTTTGGCAGCGCCTACGAGTGACAGGGGAAAAAGGTTGGATTGTAGTGACAATGTCACAATTATTGCGTTATGTTAAATAGAGGTTGAGAGGGGTTGAGTTCAAATGATAGTGATAACTTAATGTAAAACATGATGTTATTTGCTTTTTGTTAGCATGACGATTTACCGGATACTGAACTGAGTCGAAAATTGCTCCTGAATTTTTAGCGACACCTTAGAAACATGGACAGCGCAGCGACAAATTATCCTGGTAAACAGTTCACCGGTGAGCGGATATCCGCGGGTTTTACTCATGGCATAATCGCTCATCATCAACGAGGAAAGAGGATCTGTTTTACGTCAGGGCTACTGATTTGTGCTTTAATGCAGCCCAACTCAGGGTGAATATGCAGATATATTGGTCGATTTAATGCCAGTTAAACAGTGCATTTTGGTGAAATCTGCAAGGGAAATGCTGCCAAGCTTTCTCAGATTTCGCGTAGCGCGATCAAAATAAAACAGGGAAAAGGATGATGTTTAAGAAAGGCAGGCCGAAAATGCTTTTGCGCAGGGAGAACACCACTGCAAGGGGAGCAATCCGCCATGGTGGTGAGTACCGCTGGCAGCGCCATAAGAAACACGCGATTGATGAGAACTTACCGATGCGAGAAGGCATGCACGGCAGAATGCAACAAGGTATTGATTACACGCCGTTGTTCAAATTTTTGCTGCGTAACGTTGGGCAACCGTGGGTTGATGTGCATCGTGAAGCAATAAGTCGACTGGATAAGGAAGAGCCGATTTTTTATTTGGTTGCATTACAGCGTAAAAATTGGAGCAGCTACGTACGTTATGGCGAATCGAGTTACTACAGCGGGCTTTGCATCGATGAGCAAGGATTGCTGCAGAAGGTTAATCCTGAATTAGCTATCTCAATATGCAATTTAACATAATATACATTATGCGCACCAAGGTAACTCTACGTAGAATCTGAGCTTTTGGGCTTTACCATGGCCTTTTATTCATATCCCGTTTTCCAGATGCTTTACGCTTAATGCCATGCTGATTCAAACACTCAATGTTTCATCCGGAATCTCTCCGCTATGAAAACCAAATTCACACTGAGCTCTTCTCACCGGTTTTGCACTGTGCACTAAAAAGCATTCTCCCTTGTGCCGATGTTTTCCAGAATAGATAACCTTCTTCACGCACAGGATTATGGCAGTTCTCATCTTGGTGATCGTACATCGCAAATTGTGGCCTAATGACATCCATGGCCGGTGCACTAATATGAAACAGGATCAGCGTTTGAACTCATACTGCGTATACAGCAATTCTGGGATAGAAACATCAACTCGCACCTCACTTATCGTGACATTGTCACCTTAACCAAACTGCTTTTATCTGGGCATATGCCCTGCAACCCCGATTCATTCAGCTTGCGCTTGGTGTCCTGCAGCGTTTCCCGCTGATTACTCAGCGTCGCCATCATGCGATCAATCTCCTCAAGCCGCGCATCAAGCTTCTGCATAAGGCTGTCCTGGTACGCCATTCCTTCCAGCGACAGCACGCCGCGGATCGTATCCAGTGCAAAACCCAGATTTTGTCCGATCTGGATAAGATGCAAACGCTCCAGCGAGGTCTCGCTATAAACACGATACCCGTTGGCGCTGCGCGATGCCTTAGGCAGTAATCCCTGTTGCTCATAGTAACGTATTGCCGATGCGGCGAGACCCGAACGCTCTGCCAATTCCCCTATTTTCATTTCGCTTGACCTTAAAGTTAACTTTAATCTTAGTATACACGGGTTCTCTTGTTGATTAAGGATCCGCCATGATGTTCACCCCGCTTACCCTGCCCAACGGCAGCGTCCTTCCCAACCGCCTGGCAAAAGCCGCGATGGAAGAAAATATGGCCGACGTCGGCCAAGTGCCTGGCCCAGCATTGTATCGTTTATACCAGAGCTGGGCGCAAGGTGGTGTTGGCCTGATCATTACCGGTAATGTCATGATCGACGGTCGTGCAATGACGGGGCCCGGTGGCGTGGCTCTTGAGGCCAATACCCCGCTTGCCCCGTTTACGGCTTGGGCCAAATCCGCACGCCAGAACGGTGCGCAGGTTTGGATGCAGATTAACCATCCTGGCCGCCAGGTCATGGCAAGTATGGGGGGCGAAGCCTGGGCACCGTCGGCCGTTCCCGTGGAAATGGGTAAGCACAGCAAGTTATTCGCACAACCGACGGCCATGAGCCAGGCGCAGATCGATGAGGTGATCGAACGTTTTGCTACCACCGCTTATGCTGCCGAACAGGCTGGATTTACTGGAGTACAAATCCACGCAGCACACGGCTATCTGCTCTCGCAGTTTTTGTCTCCCTTGACCAATAGACGTCACGATCAATGGGGTGGCAGCCTGGCTAATCGTGCTCGCTTACTGTTAGAGGTCGTGGGAGCCGTGCGTGAACGTGTCTCGCCAAGCTTTTGCGTTTCGATCAAGCTTAACTCGGCCGATTTTCAGCGCGGTGGCTTCTCTGAAGAAGATGCGCAACAAGTGATTTTGTTGCTGAATGAATTGCCTATCGACCTGATTGAACTGTCAGGAGGCAGCTACGAAAGCCCAGCGATGCAAGGTAACGCCGCGGATGGACGCACATTGGCGCGCGAAGCCTATTTTTTGGAGTTTGCCCGCGATCTGGCCGCCGTCGCCCACATGCCGGTGATGACGACGGGAGGTATCGCCCGTAAGTCCGTGGCGCAACAAGTGCTGGATAGCGGCGTCGCCGTGGCGGGTATAGCAACAGCCATGGCACAAGTTCCTGACCTGCCGCTCCAGTGGAAAGCCGGTAATGAACCTTATGCGCTGCCAAAACCGGTAACATGGGAAAATAAAACCATGGCAGGCTTGGCACGAATGGCTTTGGTCACTCGCCGCTTACGCGCACTGGGCGAAGGGCATACTCGTGCAAGCCGTTATTCCCCCCTGTTTACATTAATCATCAACCAGTTACGTACCAAGCGCATCACCCGGCGTTATCGTGAATGGCGCCAGCAGCGGGCCTAAGCCATCTCGTTACGTGCGCCCTGCCAGCAAAAAATTAACTGAATAAAATTCGATCGCTTCGCCCTGCTTATCGGGTGAAGCGTTGAATTACCCTCTCTGTGAGGCGACAATGGCAATCGTAAGCCATGGAAAGTACTCGCTCACGATTGCCGCAAAAAGGACTGCCTTAGATAATGTATGAAAGTAAAAAGGTCATCCCTAAAGCCAGCACCGAAGCGATAAAGGTTGCCGTGGTGTAGTACTTGAACGTTTCATTGAGCGTTGCGCCGCAATACTGTTTCACCAGCCAGAACAATGAATCGGTCACTATGGTGCAACCGATAGCGCCAGAGCCTATGGCAATGGTCACGATCTCCGGGCTGACGTCAGGATAGAGTGCTAACATTGGTGCGACAATGGCCGTTGCTCCCATCATGGCAACGGTGGCGGAACCCACTGCCGCATGAAGAATAAGCGCGACTAACCATGCCAACAAAATCGGATGCATATGCAGGTTGGAAAGCATTAACGCCAGGGTGTCCGCTAAGCCGCTGGTCTTCAATATGCTGTTGAAGGCCCCGCCCGCGCCGATGATCAACAAGATATTGGCTATAGAAGCAAAACCCGTTTCCGTGTGGCGCAACAGCGTACTCATCCCCATATGACGGCGGATGCCCAGAACGTAATAGGCCACAAACACGGCAATGAACATGGCGATAATCGGGTTGCCGATAAACTCCATCAGGCCAAACAGACGCCCTTCTTTAGCCAGGTTCAACTCCGCTACCGTCTTCACCAACATCAGCACAATCGGCAATAGCACCGTAAACAACGTTGCCCGCAGCGAAGGCAGCTCATGTTCTTCTCGTACGGTCAGATTGGAAAATTCTGGCGGTACCGGCTTAAACGGCAAGCGTTTCCCCAGTATTTTCAAGAACAACGGCCCGCCGACCAGAGACGCCGTTAAACCGACGAGAAGTCCGTAAACAATCACCGTTCCTACGTCTGCACCCAGTTTATTGGTCACAAACAGCGCCGCAGGATGTGGAGGAACGACGCAATGCACTGCCATCAATGCAGTACAAAGCGGTATGGCCAGTTTAAGCAGCGAGGTGCCGGTTTTTCTGGCGATGGAAAAAGCCAATGGAATCAATAACACCACGCCCACTTCGACAAACAGTGTGATGCCGCAAACCAAGCCTACCAATACCATAATGACATCGACGGAAAGCCAACGGCAGCGCTGCAGCGCGATACCAATGCGTTCTGCCGCACCGGAAACCTCCATCATCTTGCCAAGAATGGTGCCCAGCCCAATCACCGCGGCCAGGAATCCTAGCGTGCTGCCAATGCCATTTTCTATGGCATTGACCATATCAATCGGGCCCATCCCCATCATGCCACCGACAAAAAAGCTCGCTAACAACAACGCTAAAAAAGGATGAAACTTGAACTTTACGATGGTCAAAATGATGAGTGCAATACTGGCGATCAGCGTGCCGGCAACCCAAATGTGTGAATCCATGGCCCATATCCCCTGTCATTGAATTGTCTTTATTGGACAGGAAAACGACGATCGGTGACAAACGATAAAAATCTCACCTCACATGAGCAATACAGAATCAAACGAGTGACTTGCGCCAAGAAATGGTGCAATTTAGCGATATGCATCAACTTTACTCACCAAACTGATGCGTAGAATGCAGGTTTTTATACTTTCAGGGGGAAATATGTCGGGGAACCATCTGCTAACGGGCCAGCACCGATCGCTTAATGGCTGGCAGCTATCACGGCTGTTTACATTTGAAGTGGCGGCTCGACACGAGTCTTTCGCCATGGCGGCGGATGAACTGTCGGTGAGCCCCAGTGCGGTAAGCCATACCATTAATCAACTGGAAGCAAATCTCGGCATAAAGTTGTTTATTCGTTCTCATCGGAAAGTTGAACTCACCGTTGAAGGAGAACGGGTTTTTTGGGCGTTAAAAACATCATTGGGTACCCTGAACCAGGAAATATTGGATATCAAGAACCAGGCGCTGTCAGGCTCCCTGACGGTTTACTCCCGGCCGTCGATCGCGCAGTGTTGGATCGTGCCGGCCCTGGCCGATTTTTCTCGCCGTTATCCCGCCATCAACCTGACTATTCTGACTGGCAATGAAAACGTCAATTTCCAGCGGGCAGGCATTGATCTGGCCGTTTATTTTGATGCGACTCCCTCATCACAGCTTCATTACCAATACCTGATGGATGAGGCAATTATTCCCGTATGCAGCCCGGAATATGCAGCCCAATTTGAGCTGGTCAATTTTCCCGGCAACCTCTCACACTGCACCCTGCTCCACGATCGTCAGGCCTGGAGCTATGATTCTGGTACGGATGAATGGCATAGCTGGGCTCAACATTTCGGTGTCAATCTGGATACATCGCCGGGAATAGGATTCGATCGCTCCGATCTGGCCGTCACTGCGGCAGTGAACCACGTTGGCGTTGCCATGGGCCGTAAGCGACTTATCCGCAAGCAACTCAGTACCGGCGAGCTGGTTGCGCCATTGCCCAAAATGGAGCTGAAATGCGATCAGCACTATTATGTATCAACGCTTTCCGACCGCCAGTGGCCAAAAATTGATGCCTTCATCGTTTGGTTAAAAGAGTTGGTAGACAAATCTGAATAGGTTTCACCACGCCAAAAAAATCAGTATCCCGATTGCCGATAATTGCCGTTATCGCATCGGGACTGCCTGGTAACAAGCGGCGTTATAATTATATCATCATCAAGTTAATACTATAATATTGCCAAACCAAATACCGTTTACTGTTTGGATCAGCGTACCTCTCAGAAAACTTGAACTCATTAATATAAATAGCACGTTTTCCAAAGTCGATAACTGTTATTTGTGCTGCCAGATTCCGCATCGCCAATGACGGTCATAATAAAGCACTATAATCCAACAAGTAATAACTTAGGTCACTATAATTAATGTCATTATGGTTATATATGACAACACCCTATCTTTACATCCATTTAATTTAACACCATAAATAAGGGAAATAATGGAACTACATACACGTAACAAAAGGCGAATTCTAACCCTGGCCGCTTTAGCAGGATTGAGTATAACCGCAATGTCTGCTAATGCTTTTGCGCAGGAGCTTTCACCTGTAGTTCAAATGAGCAAGGGGACTATCGAAGGCGTCAAAAATGACGGGTACCTTCAATTCAAAGGTATTCCTTATGCGAAGGCTCCTGTAGGCAGTTTGCGTTGGATGCCGCCGGTTGAAGAAGAAAAATGGTCGGGCACGTTAAAAGCGAACCATTTTGCCAATACATGTGCCACCAAGCTCACTTTGGGTGGGTTTGGGCCAGTAAGCGCTGCTGAAGATTGCCTCTATCTTAATGTTTATACCCCAGCGGTTTTGCCAGAAAACAACAGTAAACTGCCGGTCATGGTGTGGATACCCGGTGGTGGATTAGGTTCTGGTTCGGGTAATGAATACGATGCCAGCAAACTTGTCAGTAAGAATGTTATTGTCGTCACCATGAATTACCGCTTGGGTATGTTTGGGTACTTTTCACATCCGGCATTGAACCACGAGGGGCATAAGGCAATTAATTACGGCACCTTAGATCAGCAAGCTGCCCTAAAGTGGGTAAATAAGAACATCCAATCATTCGGTGGCGATAATCATAATGTCACGTTATTTGGTGAGTCTGCCGGCGGACATAGCGTATTGGCACAAATGGCTTCGCCCGGTGTCAAGGGGTTATTTAACCGCGCTATTGTTTCCAGTGGTTCATTTTCCCTAAAGCAGCCAACAGTGGCTGAAGCAACTAAAATCGGTGAACTGGTTGCCAAGAATGTCGGCTGTTCGGAAGGTACGGAAGAAAAAATGGCAGAATGTTTACGGGCAGTACCCACCGAAACCATTCTGGATAAGGGCGTTAACTATATGACCACCGCACAGGTTGTGACCGATGGTGAGGTGATGCCTGAATCATTGGAGGCCGCTTTTAGCTCCGGCCGCTACAACGTTGTGCCCATTATTAATGGATTTAATACCAACGAGGGCACCTTCTTTGCTGCCATGATGGAGCTGGATTCAGGTAAACCAACAGCGAACCAGACCAGAATAGCGGTGAACTGGCCAAGTCTAACAAGGGGACATGGATCAGCAATACACAGTAACCGCAGGCGCTGTCATCCATCATCATCGCCATATTATGGCTGCCCGTCTGCATGGTCATCGTCATGCTTTGTGCGCCAGGCTCTGGCGGCGGATGATGGCCATGTGCAGACATATCCATGCCGCAGTCTGTCATTGCGACCGTTTCAGATTGCCCCACGCGCGCATGCTCCAGCGATCGAGAGATCACCGGGGCGATGAACAACATCAGGATCGCAAAAATCCCCAGACAGGCCGGGAGATGGCTTCGCGATGTGGCAGTCCGAATTAACGACACATATATCCTAAAACAGTGCAAAATTAACGGACGGAATTGTACTGTTTTATGCTGCAAATGTTAAAACATTTTCTGCATGGTTGGGTTATTGATAAAAGAAATTGCCGTTTGGTTCACGTTATCAACCATTTTAACTGTTTGGATATATCGCAGTCCTGTCGAAAAATAATACAGGCACTAAGCGTGATGATATATCCTGCTACGGAGATACAGACTCAAACTATTGTTGCTCAGTGGTGAGGGATAGGGGAATGTGGTCAGTG
>Ga0206941_10328_pt1 | contig 10648 bp, 5 predicted proteins | sample Alteio_BWOrgHeat_9_FD_153251 | JGI IMG/M metagenome (GOLD analysis project Ga0206941, IMG submission 153251) | Enriched cells from forest soil in Barre Woods Harvard Forest LTER site, Petersham, Massachusetts, United States -... | ecosystem: Environmental > Terrestrial > Soil > Temperate forest > O...
AAAGCAAGCCAGTTACACTTTAAAAGTGCACCCCGTGATAACTCTAACCCTTATTTTTGAATACTTTGTCTAAAATGGCACCCGTGGTCCAGACCTATCCTGTTATTTTTGAATACTTTGCGCGAAAACAGGGGGAGGGGGGTACCCCTAGCGCAAATTCTGGAAGCCGCCGTCTAGAGGCATATCAGCGCCTGTAAGAAAAGCCGCCTTTACCGCGATTGGACCGATCGACATCCTCGTCAATTCCTCCGGCGTCCCCATACGGCCTATGGGCTGCGAGGCCGAAAGCGTCCGCAAGGTCTCAGCTTCCCGACCGGGATAATTTTTCGCCACGTAGTCATCCACAAAAGGCGTGTGCACACGCGCGGGCGAGATGCAATTAACGCGAATATTGTGGGCGAGTAGATCCTTCGCGGCCGATAGCGTCATGGAGAGCACCGCGCCCTTGGTCATCGAGTAAGCAAAACGGTCGGCAAGGCCTGCTGTGGCGGCGATGGAAGCCAGGTTGAGAATGACGCCGGATTTTTGCTGCGTCATGATGCGCGCTGCCGCAGCCATGCAGAGATAGGTGCCGCGGACGTTGACGCGAAAGAGGCGGTCGAAGTCTGCAGGAGTAGTGGAGAGAACATTGCCGATGTGTGAGACGCCGGCGGAATTGACGAGGATGTCGATCGGTCCAATCGCGGTAAAGGCGGCGTTGACGGAGGATTCATCCGAGACATCGCAGGCGATGCTTGTGGGGTTTGCGGGGATGGCGTTAAGGTCCATGCGGACAACGTTCGCTCCGGCTTCCGCGAAGAGAGCAGCGATGGCGCGGCCGATGCCGCTGGCGGCGCCGGTAATGACGGCGCGCTGGTTCTCAAGGCGAAATTGCGACATGCCGAGCTCCTGCAAAGGCTTCGTCCAAAGCATAGCCGAAGCGAGGCGCGGTGCACGGTATAGGATGCGGGAGAGATGGCGATTGCATAGAGGAGAAGAAGAATGCGGGTCGATGCCCATCATCACCTTTGGCGGTATGACGCCGCGGAATTCGGATGGATCGATGAGCCGATGTGGGCGCTGCGGCGGGATTTTCTCCCGGAAGAGCTTGAGCGCGAGATGCAGGCTGCGGAGGTAGATGCGGCCGTGGTGGTGCAGGCTCGGCAGACGATGGAAGAGACGCGCTGGCTGCTGGAGTTGGCGAAGCAATCGCGCGTAATTCGCGGTGTGGTTGGGTGGGCTGAGATCGCGGCGGAAGATTTCCCTACCGTGATTGAAGAGCTGGAGCAGGAGCCTCTGCTGAAAGGCCTGCGGCATGTGGTGCAGGCGGAGCCAAAGGGGTTTCTGGAGGGTGCGGAGTTCAATCGGGGAATCCGCGCAATGCGTGGGACGGGTTGGGTGTACGACCTGTTGGTCTATGCGCCGCAGCTGGAGGAAGCGACGCTGTTTGTGGACCGGCATCCGGAGCAAGTATTTGTGCTGGACCACCTGGGAAAGCCGGCAATTGCGCGCGACGGATTGACGGAGTGGGCCCGGGATTTTCGCGAGCTGGCGCGAAGGGAAAATGTGTTCTGCAAGGTCTCCGGGATGGTGACGGAGGCGGCCTGGGAGCGGTGGAGCGCGGAGGATCTTCAGCGGTATTTTGATATAGCGGTGGCGGCGTTTGGGGGCGTCGCGGCTGATGGTGGGCAGCGATTGGCCGGTGTTGACCGTGGCGTGCGGCTACGACCGGTGGTGGGAGATTGTGCGACGTTGGACGGGGCGGCTGACGACGGCGCAGCGAGAAGCCATTGAGGGCGGAGTGGCGGCCCGGGTCTACAGGCTAGCCGCGAGCTGAACGCTGTGGCTTGAGATGTAATTTTTGGCAAGCGTTTCCGGCCCTGCTGGATTCCTCAATAAGACAAAGGGCAACGGGCAAGACGTTGGATTCGCGTGTGGAAGCGGCGATTTGCAAGACTGGGGGCTGTCAGCAGACAGCCGGAGAGGCCGTCCGCGAGGTTCTTTTCTGTCATTCTGGAATAATTTTCCTATTGACATCGTTTACTCCTTGCCCGTAGGGTGCTGTGGTCAACAAAACTGAGTACTACCCGTGCGTCTGTAGGAGGACGTTAATGACTGCATCATTTTTGGCCAGTGGGAAAGACCTTCGTTCCGGAAATGTGCGCAAGCTGGGTCTATGGGCGGCGCTGCTTGTATTTGCCACAGTGGGCTCTGCTGCTCTGGCTCAGACCGGCGGCGATGGCGCGATCACAGGTACCGTGACCGATACCACTGGAGCGGCGGTGGCCAAGGCAACGGTCACGGCGCTTAACGTTGAGAAAGGTGTGACAACGGTGCGGCCGACGACTTCCGGTGGGTTATACACCATCTCTCCTCTGCTTCCGGGTACGTACACGATCACGGTTACGGCGAAGGGTTTTGAATCTTTCAAGCAAGAGAACATGATCATTGACGCTCTGCATACCACCGGCCTAAATGTGGCGATGAAGGTGGGTTCGCAGAGCGAAGAGGTGACGGTGACCTCCGCGCCTCCGCAGCTGGAAACTACGAATGCGACGCTTGGTGGAACGATTGAGAGCAGCGAGTATATGGACCTTCCATTGCTCGTGTCAGGCAATCAACAGCGCGATATTACGCAGTTTTCGAACCTGCTGCCGGGCGCGCAGTTGAACCCGGGCGGCCGCTCTTCGGTCATTGGTGGAACAGAACAGCGGCTTGGAGAGCTGTATCTGGACGGCATTGCACTGACGACGATCAGTCAGCAGGGTGACAACCGACCCGTGTTCAACGCCGTGCCGATGGAGGCGATTTCGCAGATCCAGGTGGTGACGAGCAGCTTTTCGGCCGAGTACGAAGGAGCTGGATTGGAAAACTACACGCTGAAGTCAGGATCGAACCGGTACCACGGTACGGCAGCTGACTTCATCCGAAACACGATTTTCGATACATGGGGATTTTCCGCACCCTGGGCAACGATTACGAACGCGCAGGGAGTGAAGGGCTTTCAGAATGCCGTGGGTTCAAAACCTGTGGACCACCAGAACGAGTTCACAGCAAGCGTGGGTGGGCCGATCATTATTCCACATGTGTTCAATGGCAAGAACAAGCTTTTCTTTAACGCGACCTACGACAGGGCCCACACGCGTTCGGCACCCGTATACTCCTTCGACACTCTTCCGACAGCGCAGATGCGAACGGGAGATTTCACGCAGTTGCTGGCAGTAAATGGCGGGCCAGGGTTGGCGATTTATGATCCGACGACGCAAGCCGCCTGCACCGCACACAGCACCAACGGCACATGCCGCTATCAGTTTGGGTTCGGTCCGGGAGCAACGAATGGCGCTGCAGGAAACCCTGTTGCTACCGGCGCTCCAGTCAACGTGATTCCGGCGAACGAAATCTCTCCGATTTCGCAATACCTGCAGAAGTTTCTGCCGGCAAATACGAACACTGCCCTGACCAGCAATTACCTGGGCGGAATTCCGAACGGGTTTGACAACTATCTGTGGGGTGCTCGGATCGACTACGATCTTTCGCCCCGGCAGCGGTTGTCGTTTGCAGCAACCGATGGTCGCCGTCATGCCGTCCCCTATACGTCCGGCACGGCCAATCTACCAGTACCGTATCTTGCCGCAACGCTGTCTACGGTGGTGGGCAACTTTGAGGATGCGCAGTACACGCTGACGATCACGCCGAACATAGTGAACCAGTTCAAGATCGGCTATATGTATTTTGGCGGACCTCCGGTACAGAACAGTACGGAAGGCATCGCCCAGTATGAACAGACGGCGGCAGGCATTACCGGGCTGCCTCCTGGGCAGGGTTCGGACGAATTCCCCGGCGTTACGTTTGCAGGTACTGATGGCGGGACAGCGTGGTCTCAGCCGGATGTGACCAGCAAGACATCAGCGCACACCTTTGACATCGTGGATAACGTTACCTGGGTGAAGGGCAAGCACTCAATGAACTTCGGTGTCCAGCTGCAGGACCTGATGGAGAACGCGAGCACCAACAATAGCTTTTCGAGCCCCATCACCTACGCGTACAGCTCTAACGATACTGCCAACGTCAGCGGCACTTCTTTCCTCACGGCTGCCGGTGGATTTGCTTACGCCAGCTACCTGCTGGGTGCGGTGGACAGTACGGCCGTTACGCTGCAACCCTTCTCGGACGTAGGCAGCCGCTATCACACGGTTGCTCCCTACTTCCAGGATGATTACAAGATCACACCGAAGCTCACGCTGAATCTGGGTCTACGTTGGGATTACTTGCCGGGATTCCGTGAAGTGCTGGATCGGTGGTCGTTCCTGAACCCCACCCTGACGAATCCGTATACAGGGAATGCAGGGTCGTTGGAGTTCGCCGGCAATTACGGTGGCGCCGGAGTTAGCTGCAATTGCCACACGCCAGTAAATACGTACTGGAAGGACTTTGGGCCTCGCGTCGGGTTTGCCTACGCAGTACAACCAACAACAGTGATCCGTGGCGGCTTCGGGATTGTGTACTCGCATGGCGGTGGAACAGGCGGAGCTGCTGCAGTTGGTACAGGGCAGACCGGATTCAATGATCCGGTGGCGTTTGCGGCGATTCCGGCAGGAACAACAGCGGCGCCTGTCTTCTATCTGAACAACAGTGCTGCCTTTACTACTGCCGGCATTGCCAACACGAATTTCGGCGGCCCGACGTTTACACTGCCGACCATTCCGCCACCTTCCGCCACCTCGCAATTGTCGGCAGGCCTGGTTGGAAATTTCGTCAACGGCGCCGGAGCTTTTGTGAAGTCCAATAGTGGCATCAACTATGCTGACCCGTACTACGGCGACAGAACGCCAACGTTCTACTTCTTCAACTTCGGCATACAACAGTCGATGACCAAGGACATCACCCTGACAGTGAACTATGCCGGGACGATCAGCCACTTCCTGGCAGGCAATGGCAGCCTTCGCGGATTGCAGTCCGGACAGGTCGATCCGAAGTATTATGCACTGGGTGCCGGTGGAACTGTAGCTGCGCCGCAGTATGGCAAGGGCCTGCTGACGCAAGCTGCGACTCCTGCCAACATCGCGCTGGCTCAAGCCATTATTCCGGGATGCTGCAATTCACCTTATGCCGGCTTCGCAGCAGCTGCGGCGACGACAGCGGGCGCAAGTACGGCAACGATCGCGCAGAGTCTCAAGTGGATGCCGCAATACAGCGGCACGACCGATACGTGGGGACTGTACTCCGCCAACGCCGCGTACAACGCGCTACAGGTGTCGATTGCGATTCGGCCGACGCATGGACTGACGTTCAACTTCAACTACACCTGGTCCAAGGAAATGGATGATGCTGGAACGGTTCGGTCCGGCTATCCGATTCCGGGAGGCCTGAACCTTACCGGGAAGTCGTTCGGCGCTGACCGGATGGACCGCTCTCTGAGTACTCTCGATTCGCCGCAGAACATTGCGACATACGGTGTGTACAAGCTGCCGTTCGGTAAAGGACATATTGGAGGCAATCACTTCATCGTGAGAGCGCTGGCAGGAGGATGGGAGTTCTCGAGCATCGCCACTTATACGTCCGGCTATCCGTTGACGCTGACATCGAGTTCCTGCACAGCGACCAGCCTGCCGAACGCGGGCACCTGCATGCCGGACCTGAACCCGAACTTCAGTGGGCCGATCCTGAGCCAACGATGGGGCCAAGGTGCGACGGCGTTGAACCTGGGCACAAAGTCGTATATCAATAACGGCTTTGTAATTAGCACCACACCCGGAAATGGAACGAACGGATCGACAGCTACGAACATTCCGTGTGCGAGCAGCACGGGGCCCTTCTGCAACCCTAACCCGCTAATGTTTGGAGACGCGCCGCGTACAGGCGCGTATGGCCTGCGTACGCCGAGCAACTTCCGATTGACGAGCGGCTTGCGGCGCACCTTTCCGATCAAGGACAAGGTGGCCTTTATCTTCGGCGTGGATTGCCAGAACGTGACGAACAGGGTGACTTTCGGCGAAAACGTTGGCAACCTATCCATCCCGGTAGGGATTAACGCATCGAGCTTTGGGACGCTGAACTTCGCGAGTGGAGACAGTCGCGACTTCCAGTTCTCAGGGAGAATCAGCTTCTAAACGTACGGTCTAACTTCCTCATGCCCCGCAAGAGCCACATGGCTCGTGCGGGGCATAATTTTTTGAAGGGAAGAATGAGTGTGAGGGCATTATTTTGCGTTGAACGGCTTGATGGCTTTGCCCTTGGCGGAGAAATCGCGCACAACGGGATCGTTGGGCAGCGCCTTGAGGCCTGAGACAATGCTTTCGGCGTTCATAACGGCGCCGGCAACCGTGGTGTGAGTGTGCGGGTCGCCGAAGAGCGGCTCTACAGCGGCTTCGCCGAGCGCGTCATACTTCTCTGCAGTAATTTCGTTCAGGTCAATGTAGCCGACGTGATCGCGCTCCGCGATTTCACGAGTCCAACCGCGATAGGTTGAGGTCTGACGCTCTGTCTTGCCGTCATGCCAGATCTTGCGCGGGACTAAGGAGCAAAGAATGGGCGTAGCGCCATGGGCACGCGCATCCTTGATGTATTGGTCGAGATAGTGGCCGAACGTGTAGACCGTTTCATGCACGTGGCGCACGGGGTTGTCGACCTCTTTGCTTTCCGTGTCGGTGCCGTTGATGCTGCCGCGGGCGCGATCAGGGTCGTCGAGCGGTCCGCTATCGTTGTGGCCGAACTGAATCAGGATAACATCGCCGGGTTTGACGAGCTTGAGCGTCTCCGCCCAGTGGCCCTCAGAAATATACGTACGCGAGCTGCGGCCTCCGATGGCACGATTAACGACGTTGATTTTCGACGTGTTGAAATACGGAGCGAGTTCATCGCCCCAGCCCATCTGATTGTGTGCGCCATCGCCTTTGCCGTTGCGCACGGTGGAGTCGCCAACCAAAAAAAGATTGCGCCGAGCTGGGTTCGCTGGGCTGGGAAGATTGAGCTTTGCGTAGACGGCGGGATCAGTGTTGGCGACGGTGTCCGGCGCTATGGTGGTTACAGGCTTGACGGCAAGCTTCTTGAACTCCGAGGCCGCGAGTAGGTAGCCGCCGATGCCGTAGTCATAGCTGGAGCCGGGATAGTAGGGCGTGGGCTCAGCGCCGGTCTGCTGGATGTCTCCGAGGCGACCATCGGTGTATATGTGGCGCAGAAGCCCCGCCCAGGCGCGTGTGATGACTGGCATGTAGGTGGCACGGTCGAGGATGCCGTTATTCACGCCGTAAGCCATGCCAAAGGCGATGAGTGCTGAGCCGGAATTTTCCGGCAGCGGAAAATTTTGGGGGTCGAGCAAACTGGAGTGCCACAGACCTGCTGCATCGCCGGCGGTCTCCTGCAAAGCAGCAAGCGCGGCTGACATTTCGCGCATCTGCCGCACGTAGAACGGGCGGCGGGGATCGTCCTTGGGCAGGTACTCGAGCGTGCGGGCAATGCCGCCGAGGACCCAGCCTTCTCCGCGCGACCAATAAATCTTTTTGCCGTTGGGGCCGAGCTTGCCGATGTAGGCGGCATCGCGCGCGTAGAGATGGTCCTGCTTGTCATAGAGCAGGTCAGAGGTACGCTGCCAATTGAGGTTGAGATAGTCGATATATTTGTGGTCGTCGGTGGCGGCGTAAAGGCGTGCCCATGCCGGGGGCGCCATAAAAAGAGCATCGCACCACCACCAGGGAATTCTTGGATCGTTGGGTCGAAGAGTCTGCTGCGGAATGACGGCGTCGAAATCAGCGTGCAGCGGGGCGATCATAGACACGTCCTTCTTGCCGCTGAGCAGGTAGAGCTCCAGGTAAGTTTGGGCGAGGTCCTGATCGTCGGCGCCGGGGAGATGCGCGATTTTTTCGTCCTGGTTGGGCTGGCGGCCACGCAGCTGCCAGTGAAATTGGTTTGCCATGCCAAGCATTGAGTTGCTGTACTTGGGATCGTTGAGCTGCGATGACGTGGCCATGAAGCCTACGTAGAGCACGCCGGAGGTCCATATCTGGTCCCAGGTAGGCTGAGCGCGCGCGAGTTCCCAGTCAGCAACCCTGCGCGTGGCGGCGTCAATGGCGGCGGGCGTGAGCGCGGGCGATAAGTCCTTGGCAAGCGGGCCGGGGTCGGCGGGAGAGTCGCCGAAGTGCCGGCTGTTGTCCTTGTCGATGCCAGCCTGCTGCGCAGCGTTGGGCTTGGGATATTGCTGGGCTGCTGCGGTGAATGTGAAGACAAGCAATGTACAGGTGAGTGCAATGCGAAGGAGAGTCATAAGTTCCTCGTTGAGGCTTTTAGTTCTTGTCCTGCTGTGCGAAGGACTTCTTCGCGGGATCGTCTGCGGGCGGAGCGCCGGGATGCGTCGCGATGCCGGTTACGTTGACGGAATCAGAGAGAGCAATGGTGCTGTTGTCGACGGTGTGTAGAGTGACGTCGGAGAACTTCCAATCTCTGGCATCGGCGATGTGGCCTGCGGCTATGGCTGTGATGTCGATGTGGTCCAGCTTGAAATGTTCGAGCGGGACCTGCGGGTAGGCATCGACTTCAAACGCAGTCTTCGCGTTGGTCGCCTTGATGTTCCAGATGTGCACGTTGGAGACGTGCGCGCGACCCTTGTCTTCCGGCACAGGCGTAGTTAGCGTCTTGTAGTACGCGGGATAGTTGGTAAGACCGGGCGGGATCGTCGCATAGCTGTAGCTGGGATTCCAGTTCATGGTGATGCGGAGAACGGCGGTTACACCATCAAAGTCCATATCGTGCAGGCGGATGTCATCCGCGAAGCCGCCGCGAGTGTGAGCTGACTTGAAAAGAATGCCGACGGGCACGTGGTCCCGTGAGGTGATGTTCCAGGCTTCGATGTTGCGAAAGCCTCCGGAGGTTTCGCTGCCGAAGGTGATGCCTGCTGCTCCGTCGCGAATGGTACTGTCGTGGATTTTAATGGCGGTAGTGGGGCGATTGACGCGCAGGCCATCGGAGTCGCGGCCGGCCTTCATGCACAGCGCGTCGTCATTGACGGCGATGTCAGCGTGCATGACTTCGATGTGGTTGGAGGAGTCGATGTCGATGCCGTCCGTAGAGGGACCGCGTCCGCCTTCATTGTTGCGGATGGTGACGCCGTCGATGACGACATCATGCGAGTAGCAGATGTGCACAGTCCAGAAGCCGGAGCGTTTAAGCTGCAAGCCGCCTCCGACCCAGATTTTGGAAGAGTCGAAGACCTGAATGAGGCGCGGGCGCTTGGCGTCGTAGTCGCTAGCCCAGCGCAGGCCCTTGGGCTCATCGATCTTGCGCAACGCCCAATAGCTGTCCCAGAAGACTTTGCCATCACCGTCGATGGTGCCTTCGCCAGTGATAATGGTGTTCGACTGTTTGTAGATGTTGATAAGTGCGGCGGGCCATGTGAGTTCGAGTCCAGCGACGCGCGTGGGCATCTCGGGGTAGTCCTTAATGTTTTGTGAGCCGAGGAGGGAGACGCCTTTGTCGATGCGAAGAGTGACGCCTGATTTCACGAACAGCGAGCCGGTGAGGTAGACGCCCGGCTTGAACCAGACGACCATACACGGTTTCACGGTCTTCGCAGCGTCATCGATGTACCGCTGAATCTCCGTCGTGTTGAGCGTTATGCCGTCGCCCTTCAGTTTGTATGCATCGGGGTTGACGCTGCATTGCCTTGTATATGCCATCGCCGGCCAGGACAATATTGCTGCAACACAGATCACCAGTAGAAGCTTTCGCCAAAATCGCTTCATTAGGGCATCTCCGTAACGAGTTTGATGGTGCCGAGGATACCGCTGGGGATGGGCTTCACTTTGTCGAGGTCCTGCATCTGGAAGCGGTCGCCGAATTTTTCGATGAGCGGCTTATAGTCACGTGGGGTGAGCGCGGACCAGGCGTTGAGAGCGGTGTTGTAGACGTGGATCTCGATGTGGTTCGTGCCGGGCTTAAGGAACTGGCTGATGGCAAGGCGATAGGGCGGGTGCCAGAGCGCTCCGGCGGCGTGACCGTTGATGGTGAGAAGCGCAGCCTCACGAATAGGCGGATCGAAGTAAGCCTGCATGCCGGGGCCGGGACGCGTGATAAGCGGGTTGGGAAGTCCGTTGGGGCCGATGACTCCGGGGGCGGGACCGTGTTCTGGTGGCGAATCGGGCGCACCGGGGAGTGTTCGGCCGCCTTCAATCTCCAGAAAGACGGGTTTGCCGGTGACAGCGGCCAGCGCGAAACTCCTGCTATAGGTGGCTTCGCCGGAGTAACGGAGGGTCGATGGGTCCGCTGTCCAGTCGGGGAGTGTTGATGCCGTTACAGATTTGTTCGCAGTGACGAAGTTAATCTTCCAATCGTGGCTTAGGTCCATGCTGTCCACGGCGATGACGGGAGATGGTTGCATGGGTAGGCCGTCTGCAAAGATAAAGATACGAGACTCATAGGGTGCCAACATGAGCGACTCGCCTGTGGCCGATGACTGAGCGACTTCGCCGGTGTCCGGATTCCAGGTTTTAGCTGTCTTGAATTCTGTTGCGAAGGAAACAGCGGTATAGACCGGGTGGGGAGACGTGTTCACCACGAAGTAGACGTCAGCATTCGAAAGTTTGCGGCGAATAAATCCGACATGATCGCGTGTGGAGATATCGCGATCGATCAATCGAAGATCGGGGGCGACAGCGTCGTGAAGCGCCTCTGGAAGCTG
>Ga0206941_10256_pt1 | contig 10647 bp, 10 predicted proteins | sample Alteio_BWOrgHeat_9_FD_153251 | JGI IMG/M metagenome (GOLD analysis project Ga0206941, IMG submission 153251) | Enriched cells from forest soil in Barre Woods Harvard Forest LTER site, Petersham, Massachusetts, United States -... | ecosystem: Environmental > Terrestrial > Soil > Temperate forest >...
CAAACAAGCCCTGAAGATCCCGTAGAGTGGAAAATAGAACCTGCGCCCGCCATTCGCGAAATCACGATCAAATCCGGTCTTCGTACGAAGATTCAAATCGATAAAATAAAAAACCGATATTTAGGAAATCCTGATTCCATTTACACACAAGAAAGCCTAGTAGCAGAGCTTATCGAATATTTTGCTGTCATTGGTTATCCCGATGCATTGATTCAATTGACAAGAAAAATCTCGAAAAAATCTGTAGATTACGAGATCATCATTCTATCCCGAGACCCTTGCATCATCGGCAAGATAAATACTCCGCTACGTCTTCCACAGGACTTAAAAGTTAATCTCTATGTGGGAGAAGTCTGTGACATGGAGCACATTCGGGAAGAACTCGAAGCTTACGAAAAAACACTTTCCGAAGAAGGCTATCAAAATTCCTCTATTGAAATACTCAATGCGCAGTATACGCCCGATCACAAAAAACTTGATCTAACAATAGGAGGTGTGATTGGTAAGCGTGTCAACTTCGAATTTATCGACGAATCCAGTCTATTTATTTCGAATGCTCTTGACGAAGAAACCACAGACTATTTTAGAAAAAACTATTCGGATCCTCATCTTGTTAAACAGCAAATTGTCGAATATTTCAAAAGCCGGGGAAACGAATTTCCAAAAATCAGAGGTCCTTTTAAACAAATTGAAGAGGATGGGTCTCTTACTTTTATTTTCTACATCAACCCAGGAGATCGCTATCAAGTGACCGATCTCGTCATGGAAGGAAGTCACCATATCCCCGTTAGTGAAGTTAAAGATGCTGTGATTTCTACAAGCTTTTTCGAACTCTTTTCCTCAAACGAAGCGAAGAATTTAGAACAGATTAAAAGCAAAGTTCTAGACTTCTACCGTTCTAAAGGTTTTTGGGAAATTAAGATTCTCAAAGCACAGATGGAATATCATTTCACGAAAAAACTAGCGACTGTGCACATGGCAGTTGAGGAAGGCAAACAGAGGCATCTCGCAAATTTAACTATAGTAGGAAACAAAGCAATTCCTGCTTCTGACATCGCAAGTCTTCTATCAACAAAAACAGGCGATATCTTGCGTCAGGATGCTCTCGCGGATTTGGAATTCAAAGTTGCGGAAAAATATTTCAATGAAGGCTATCTAGATGCTCACGTAGACCTCGACGTAAACAGCGAAGAAAAAAATGATAGCGTGGATGTTTCTATCAATCTGCGTATTTCCGAAGGACCTCTTGCTTATATAGGCACTATAAGCATCAAAGGTTTGATCGATACACATGATTATGTTGTGGAAAGGGAGCTTCAATTCAAGCGGGGTGATGTTTACAACCAGAATGCAATTAACAAGACTCGAAGTGCACTTCTCAATCTTGGTATTTTCAATTCTGTTACTATTGAACGTTCCGAAGTCAAACGCTCACGTTCAAAAAACGAAATCGATCTGCTGATTAAAATACGAGAAGGGGATGCAGGTCGTGTCAAATTTGGTCCCGGTTATAATTTTGTGCGAGGACTACAATACGCAGGAGAAGTGTCGTACTACAACCTAGCAGGAACGGGACGTCGCATAACTTTCCGTGGTTCGTATAGCGAAGAAAAACAACAGCAATCCATTTATCAAAATTCCGATCCCGAAGGTAAAACTTTGTTCGGACGCAAGCTGAGTGTGAGTTATACCGAACCTTATCTTCTCAATTTACCCGTAAGCGGAAACGTATCTGTTTATCACCAAGCTGTTGCAGACGATATCTGGAAAATCAGCAATTCTCTCGAACTTTCACTCACACATATTCTCAATTACAAATATCTTCAAGGTTCTATACAGCCATTTTACAGATACCAGCTTCTTGATGACGAAGGAACTCCTGCGCAAAAAGACAGTTTAGTGACTACAGGACGTGCACGTATTGGTTCTTTAGGTCTTCGCTACCGTTTGGATAAAAGAAACAATTTGAGTTTTCCAACCGGAGGTTTCCTATTCAGCTCGGAAGCGAGTTGGGCACGTTATGCCTTCTTTAGTCAATACCGCTATTTCGAATGGCATATTAGTAACAGTTCTTACATCGGTTTGGGTGCGAATACTGCAATTGCAATCAACGCTATTCTCACATCCTATTTGAATGTGCATCGCAAAGATTCTTCTTCTGAAAACGTGGATGTTCTTCCTGCAAACTCTCGACTCCTTGCAGGAGGTCCGAACGATGTGCGTGGTTTTGAAAATCAGTTGGGTCCTTATGTGCTTACAAGAAATGGAAATACTCCCACTATAGAACCACCTTTGGGCGGCAGTCAGCTTTTCATTATTAAAACGGAAATACGTCGACAGATTTATCCCGATTTATTTTCCGTTTCTTTATTCTGGGATCTTGGAAACACTTATTTTTCATCTAGTGAACTGGGTGCTTTTTCACAACGTTTTTCCAAAACCAATACTTCCACTACAAAACGAAGTGTGGAAGACAATTTCAACTACATACTTTCAGACCTGCTCGAACATCCGGAATTCATACTCACTAAAAACTATCATTCCGCAGGTTTTGCTATGGGACTTCTGACTCCTATTGGTGCCATCAACGCCTCTTTAGGGTGGCCTATTAAAGAGCCCCAGAGTGTGAACTGCCGAGTGAATAATGTGTGTAATCCTAGGGCTAAAGACAGATCGCAGTGGATTCAGAAAGTGGAACTGGAATTCAACATCGGTGCAGAATTCTAGACAATTCGCTTATAGATGAATATAAAGGCCGTTATTACGATTTAGGAAAGGCAATATCTATGACAAAAGTAGCTCTCGTAACAGGTGGGTCCCGCGGAATAGGCGCTGCTTGCGTCAAAGCTCTCGCACGTGAAGGTTACAAAATCGCATTGCAATATATGAGCAACGAAGAGAAAGCGCGTCAGATCTGTGATTCTATTCCCGATGCTAAAGCATTTGCTTATGATCTTAGCAAAGAAGAATCCTGTGCAGAACTTATCACAAGTGTAAAAAACCACTTCGGTAGAATTGACGTTCTTGTTAATAACGCTGGTGTTGCAATCGATCAGGTTATTACATTTGCAAAGCCTGAAGATTTTAACAGAACAATGGATACCAATCTCCGTCCTGTTTTTCTTCTTTCGAAATTTGCATCTCGCCTCATGATTAAGCAGAAATCGGGATCTATTATCAATCTTACGTCCATAGTCGGGCATACCGGAAATCCTGGTCAGTGCGCCTATTCCGCAAGTAAGAGTGCCATTACCGGTCTTACAAAATCCATGGCTTTGGACCTTGCTGGTTTCGGAATACGTGCAAATTGCGTAGCTCCTGGTTTTATCGATACCGATATGACTTCGAATCTGAGTGGAGATGTTAAAGAAGCATTTCTCGCAAAGATTCCACTGAAAAGGTTGGGACGTCCTGAAGAAATTGCAGAAGCCGTGTGTTTTCTAGCTTCGGACAAAGCAGCATATATTACGGGTACTACCATTCATGTAAATGGTGGAATGTTTACAAGCTAGGCAATGTGTGCTGTTAGCATTTTAACTTGAACTTTTTCGCCTTCGTAAGCGAGATCTTTGAGAAGAGGTTCGAGTAAATTACCCAAAATTCCCCTAAGTTCCTGCCAATTTTCACTTAATATATTGTCTTGAAGTTTTGTGCTGAGAGAGCTTATGTTTTCACTCAGCTTGTTGATCGAAGTATATTGCGTGTGACCTTCATCGAGAAGATCATTGATGTGATGCACAAGTTCCAACAAGAGTAGCAAATCCGAATGCAATTCCTCCAAATCTGTTTTCGACCGCGCTCCAAATCCGTACCAGGAATTGATTGAAATTTTGCGAATACGACTTGCAATCCCATAAGCTAAATCACAGACAACATCCAATGACTGACTGGATAAGTCTTTGGGAGTGTCGATGTTGATTTGTAGACGGGATTTTTCTTGCAGCGGAATGTCTTTAATAGATTTACGATAGAGTTCGTTAATCAACTCTCTATCTTCGAGTATAGCGCTTGTAAGAATGGCATCTTTGCAGAGTAGCGTGTCTTCAACCCAGCTGATCACTTCACCAAGAGTTCTCACAGGAACAGGAATGGGAATTTCCCTGTTCTTCAAGATGAGTTTTCGAAGCATGGATTTGACTCCAAAGCTAGAGAATTTTTGTCTCCGGACCTGGAATGACTGGGCCAGAGATTTTAACATCAAGCTTACCGTCTACGTCTTTGCCTGCAATTGCGTTAAAAACAACACCGAAAGTATTTTTCAATTCTTTGAAGAGTTCGACTTTGATCTGCATATCGATAACAGACTGTTGGATCTTTGATTTTTCTATGATTTTCCCCAGGAATGCAATGTCCAAATCTTTGCTTTTAAATCGAGACGCAGGATCAAAGGTGAAGTTCCCCCCTTGTGCGTTTGCTTTTATCACTGCACTCTCGAATTTCTGACCAGGGATTTGCATACTAGGATCAAACTCTACGTTGGCATCTACAAGACTGATACTCATAGTTCCCGTAGACCTGCTAAAATCGGAAGTATTAAAAGAGAAATCAACTTTGGAATTCAGTTTTCCCGTCACAGAAATCTTTTCTAGCAAAGGTTTCACCAAGGGACTCATTGTAGGACTTGCCCCTTGCATTCGAATCCCAAGTTCAACCAAATTCCCCACTATAAAACTCTGACTTGTCATACTCAAAGACGAAGGAACTGCCATTCCCGAAATTAAATCGAAAAGTCCAAAGCCCACATCCAAATCAAGATTTCCGTCTGCAGAGTCGACGATTTCAAAATTGACTTGTACTTTTCCAATGAAAAGATAAAGCAAACTCACTTGAGCACTCAAACTTTTCAAATCAATATCTTTACCAGATCGAGAACTGAGTTTAACTCCTTCTGCTTTCAATCCTACCACCAAACGTGGACCAAGATTGTTGATACTCACAGACAATCCACTCGCTTCCGAAAGGCGTATAGCAATGGTTTCTTTCAAAACGTTATAGGGGAAAGAAAGATAGAGAAAAAATAGGAAGCTAAGAATCCCTACGACAAGATAGATAATTATATTCGAAAATCTTTTCATCTTTTTCCACTTTCTCCACTAACTATTTTTTAAGAGCATAACCACGAAACATAAGTGTCGTGTCAAAATATAATTTATTCCCATACTGTCCGGTTATTTTCACATCTTGTAAACGTATGTAACGTTCAGACTTTTCAACCTCTGTAATAAAATTAAGTAGACGCGGTATGGAAATTTGAGGAACTCTGAGTTCTATACGAACCTCCCGAACAGAATCTGCAAGGGGATTGTTAGCATCCATGTCGACATCTTTTTCTGCTAGATCTTTCATCGTCACACCCTTTTCTTTGGTCAGCTTTTCGAAAAAGGGTTTGAAAGAAAGACCTCTCGTTTTAACACGAATCGTGTCGACTAGCCTTGAAAAACGTTTTTCTTCTGCAGCATCGAGAACTTTCTGTTTTCTCAGTTCCTGCAAAGAGGAAACACTTTGACTCAATTCACTTTCCAAACTACGCACTTCCGCAAAATACAAAGCAAACGCAGATAAAATGAGAATACCGACAGCTGCAATGCCCACAGCAAAGAAAAGATTCCTTTGCGGAGGTGTGAGCTTATAGAAGCTATCCATAAGGAAGTCGAGGCGTTCGTTATTCGCACCGAACATTCGCGTTTTGATAAGTTTGGTGTATTTGCCAAAGGTGCTGTTGATCTGATCCTTAATGGACATAGTGGAATCCTATTTCGTACGGTTGGAGTTATATGTTGTTTCCAGAACCGCTATTTTAATATCGGTACCAGGTTTAGTATCCGACGATTTCTGTGCCAATCCTGAGAAAACTTTGATGGTTCCAAGACGTTCTTTAAGTTGATCTATGGTTTCGAAATTCTCCGCTTCCACACGCAATTTCAAGCGACCACTTCCATCAGGCTGAGTGGAATAATCATAATCCACAACATCAATTTTCACTTCTTTGGGAACCGACAGACTGATCTGCTGCAAGGAAGCAAGTGCACCACTGTCTTGATTATCCGTAATAAATGCGTCGAATGCTTTTGCTTTTTGCTCTGTGCGTGTTTTGATGAATGCAATAGCTTCCTTGTGAACTTTGGAAAAAGGAATGCCTGCTCCCGTTTTCACTTTCTTCTTTGCATCAGGAATCGAAGTCAGTTCTTTTAGATACAGATCCCGTATGGTGTTGATCTCTCGATTGTAGAAGAAAAATTTCACACCGTAACCCGCAACCAAAAGAAACAGCGCAACTCCTATAATTTTAGCAACAAGAGACATGGTATTAAGGATCGCAGCATAATCTTGAACATAAGCATAATCCCCTTTGCGCAAGTTGATTTGCGAATGTTTTTTCGCTGCAGATACCGCACGTATACCTATGGAAATACCCTGACCCATGATGGGAAGATAAGGAGCCACTTCCTGAGTGTATTGAAGGGTTGTACCTGCGAGATTCGTTGCAACACTTGGTACGGACAATTGTGTGGTCAGGTAATGTTCAAAATTCTGAAAGAGGGATGAGCCACCGGAAAGGAATATCTTCTCAATCGGAGACTTTTCCCAAGTTTTGAACGCATATAAAGTTCGACCAAGCTCTCTCGCAATGGACTTCATCGCAAGTGTGATGCGTTCTGCAACTTCCCTTTGTTTGCTGCTCAATTGCGACATGGGATAGTCTTCGGTTAGAACTATACTCACTTCATGCTTAAGACGTTGGGCTTCGTCATAGGAAACTTGCATATCCCGTGCGATAAATTCCGTAATGTAACGTCCACCCAAGTTGATAGAACGGAACATGCGAAGAACATTGTCTTGCACCAAGCAAACGGACGTTTTCTCGTGCCCTACGTCGATAATTCCGTAGACTTTACCCTTCTCCATTTCCAAGAACGGAGCAAGGTTATAAAAAGACAAGCTGTCGACATCGACAAGTTTCGGGTCAATGCCTATCCCCTTCAAAGTTTCGAGGAAATTTCCAACAAATTCCTTCTTAGTCATGACCACAAGAGTGAAGGTTCTGTTATCCACTCCGCCTAAAACCTGCTGATCGATAATCATGTCATCAAGGTTAAAAGGCACCAGATCTTCGATTTCCGAATAGACAGCAGCTTCTATCTTATTTAGGTCGGAAAAGTTGAACGCCATAATGCGACTGGAAATATACTGTCCAGGCATAGCTGTGATAATACGATCCGCTTGGATGGCATTCTCATCAAAAAGTGTTTTTAAAGTGGTTGCAATCAACAAAGGGTCCGGTGTTTCTACATGAGGAATAACCTTCTCGTAGAAATTGGAGACTTCGTAGCTCTTAAATTTATTCAGAATTTCGGTTGCTTTTATCGAATAGCTACCGATGTCTAGGGCAATAATTTTCTGCATCCAGAATCTCCTAAACCCATCTGGGACTTTTCTCCCTGGTTCTTAAATGTATTCTCTCCTGCGGCACTTGCGCTGTCAAACTGGGCAAATCGCAAACTATAGCATATTCCAGTGTAATATCTGGTAAGAACGCTTTACTTGCTGAAGTTCTCTCTGGTTTGATTTGTCTTGAGGCATGATACGTCGAATCACAGCTACCAGCCTTCTACTTTGTTTTAAGGTATTTGCTTCCACTTCTATTCGAAACACACTCGACTTCTGATCAAACCAGGTTGTGGGATCCATCTTCGTACCATCTTTCGCTTGCATGAGGGAAGGATCGGACCCCAGACATGTCAAACTGCTCAAAGTATCTTTAATACTGCCTTTGAAAACAGTGCTGTTGTCTTTCTTTAATTTGTACATCTTTTGCGCAAAACTCTCTGCACAGGATTGGGAACGTGAGTCGGGAATCAAGCAACTCAGCAACTCAGGTTTCACCGTATTGATATTGATCGGAGAACTGAACGGTTTACCGGCTACGGGATAGGGATATGCCGTTAAATAAGGAGCAAAGACTTCATGAATTTCATCATCCCAACCTTCGATAAGTTTCAGTTCATCGATAGAATCGAAAGGAGCACCCTTCGTTGTGTAGGAAGGATTGTAATTTAAATAGGGTGAATTCTTATCACTGAAACCACTTTCTGGTGAAGTTGCCGCAGTACCCGGATTATTCGTAATAAAATCTTTAATGCGATAAGCAAGCTGTTCCGGTTGAAGGTTTTTAGATTCCAGAAATGCTTTTTCTGCCGGACAGTTGAAAAGTTCCGTTAGCATTTGAATGGTTTCAGCACAACGTCCTGTGTAACATTCATTCACATTAATTTTACTCGCTTCATCAACAATTTTTATCGAGAAACTGGTTTCGAATAATGCCATCGTGTTACGAACTTCTTCATTCATCACCCCTTTTAATTTGAAAGGGTCATCCTCATCGTTTTCTTCGTCATCGTTCGTAGGTTCATCTGCATCTTTGAGTGCTTCTCTTGTATCTTGAAGATCTTTGTTAACTTTGCCATCTTTGTTATCTTTAGCAGCTTCTTCTTTTTCCTTCTTGCTTTTCTTCGGAGCATTGAGCATTTCGACAGTGAAAGCTCCAATAGGTGGTAGCTTATTAGCCATAGCCCAAATGCTACTGCCATTATCCTGCAAATCTTGTTTCATAGGAGATTGAGGAGAGGCTCTGAAAAGATCGTAACCCCAACTGATAGACAAGATAAGCAATCCGAAGTTAAAACCAGATTTTGCAAGATACTCCGAACGCACTCGATCTCGACTTGCAACTGCCATTTCAAGATCTACAGTTGACGTAATAATCATGTCTGTAACAAGAGCAACAATAAGCATGATCGTCATCAATGTTATGAAAAGAGCCACTCCACGCTGTTGCCGAACACCTCCTTCATTCCGAGAGTGCTGCGAAGGGGCTTCTTTCTCCATCGGGAAACCGTAGTAGCTGATGGCTCTAAATTTTTTCAAAAGTTTAAACATCGTCTCACTTATTTAAATAGAGCAAAATCTGTGGATCTGGATTTCAACTCGTTAAAATCCAAGGCCAGAGGTAAATACATTACAGTGGTATATTGTATATTAGGTTTCACATCTTTTCCCAAACGATCCTCGTGCGGTTGTTCCCATGCTAATACCGTTACACGCACAAGATGAGGCATAAGATCGCGTGTATCGGAATTGGTAGAATCCCATTTGTCTTTTGAATAGCCATCCCCTTGCCACGCATCGAAACGTACTGCTGCTATATCTTCCGCAAGCAATTCCATCGGAATAGGATCTTTAAAATCTTTGGGAACCCGAGGCGCTTCTCCTCTATAAAGATGCTTTCTTCCCGGTTCTGTTTTGGATTCACGAACTTCGTACATCACGTAAGAAACATCGGATTCCTTCGCATTTTCTCGAATGGCACTGTGCCCTATATAAGTAAAAGCAATGCTATCGGATTCACTTGTTTTATTAATTTTGAAAAGAGTACGTTTGTGATTGGCATCACGAGTTGTATCTTTGGAACTGACAATAAAAGCACCGGATAGATCTCTATCTAAAGCATTCATCACAACGTCATAACGATGAGTGATCTTCGCTTTCTGACTTAAAGCATCTTTAGCATCAAATCCATTACGTATAACTTGCGAAACTGACATCACTATAAAAACCAATATGCTCAAGGTGATTAAAATTTCGAGCAAAGTGAAAGCAGATTCACGATTTCTTTGCGTGAAGTTCACTATCCGCCTCCCTGAGGACTAGGAAATCCCGGTGGTGGTGGACCTGGTGGTAGTTGTGGATTAGTTCCATTCGGATTAGGTCCACCAGTTGGATTTGGTGGTTGTCCTGGTTGACCTGGTTGTCCCGGTTGTCCCGGTTGTCCCGGTTGTCCCGGTTGTCCTGGTTGTCCCGGTTGTCCTGGTTGTCCTGGTTGTCCTGGTTGACCTGCAGGAACAACAGGAGGTATGAGTTCAATCGCTTTGTCCAACTTAACCTGAGCTGTCATCAAATACGCAAGATCTACGGAGTCTTTACGACTTCCTTCGCCCCATGAAACTTCTACGTGCGCAACTTTCAAAACCTCGTCACCCAGAATCTGCTTCATCTGCTCTTTGATAATACCTGCTACTGTTGAATCACCCACGTTTTTAGCAGCCATTTCAATGAGAGGTAATTTCCACTCATCAATATCAATGCTGTATTTGAAATCACAATCAAAGAGAGGATCTTTAGGACAAAGTTCTTCGGGAAGTTTCTCTTCTTTTGCTTTTGCTTTAATCTCTTTGAGTTCGTAGTAATTCCACTTGTGTTCGAGCTCAGCCATAATTGCTTTTGCTAGCCAAACACCTTGAGTGACTTTGCGTTCGTAAAAGGAATAATCAGCAGAACGTCCCTGTACAATTGTCACTTCGAGAATAATGACACCCATCAGACCAAGCGCAATGAGCGTTTCAATAAGTGTAAAACTCGATTGTCCTGTCTTTTGTTTTTTCATAGGTTCTGTCATTGCTCACTTATTCTTCAGCAGGGTTTGCTAAATCAATCGTTTCGTTTCCGCTGATAAGTTTTGCTTCGCCTCGGTAAGGAAGTGTTGTAATGGTCCATGGATTTTGAGATTCGTCCACGTTATCGTTCTTTACATAATTAAGGTGAATATAAGTTCTCTCATCGTTATGACGTTGTGATGAATGCTTTAGATAG
>Ga0206941_10331_pt1 | contig 10520 bp, 8 predicted proteins | sample Alteio_BWOrgHeat_9_FD_153251 | JGI IMG/M metagenome (GOLD analysis project Ga0206941, IMG submission 153251) | Enriched cells from forest soil in Barre Woods Harvard Forest LTER site, Petersham, Massachusetts, United States -... | ecosystem: Environmental > Terrestrial > Soil > Temperate forest > O...
CGATGCAGTTCGGGCTGGCGTGTTGTGCGATCGAGATGATTGCCACAACGATGGCCCGCTACGACATCGCGCGCTTCGGCGCGGAGGTGTTCCGGCCGTCGCCGCGGCAGGCCGACCTGATGATCATCTCCGGAACGGTGACGAAGAAGATGGCGCCCCAGGTGGTGCGGCTGTACAACCAGATGGCCGAGCCGAGGTATGTGATCGCGATGGGCGCGTGCGCGATCTCCGGAGGGCCGTTCAAGCAGGGATATAACGTGCTGAAGGGGATCGACCGGTACATTCCGGTGGATGTGCATATTCCCGGATGCCCGCCGAGGCCGGAAGCCCTGCTGCAGGCGTTCATGACGCTGCAGGAAAAGATCGACAAGCAGCACCTGACGGGCGAAGGACGGCCGCGGCACCTGGATGCCAAGGCCCAGGGAGAGTTCCCGGTGCCGGAGCAGGGCGAGCATGACCTGGAGCCGACATCGAACGCCGGGGTGTGGCCTGTACCGATAGTGATCAGGTGATGCAGGGACGTAAGGACTAGGGACATTGGGACTGGGAGCGGCATTGAAGACGGTTGAAGAGATCAAGGCGGCGATCGAGGCGGCGGTGCCGGAAGCGGGGGTGAAGATCATTCCCAATGCAAGCCCGTCGGGCCAGCACTCGCTGCTTTTGAATCCAGTCCACGCAATGGAAGTGGCGCTGTTTCTTCGTGACGACGCGGAGCTGGCACTCGACTTTCTTTCCAACTTGACCGGCGTGGACTACCTGGACAAGGAAATCACCGAAAAGGTAAAGGTCGCGCGCCCGGTCACGAAGACGGTGGACGGTGTGGAGCAAACCACCGAGGAGACAGTCGAGGAGACGCGCAAGCACACCGAGCCGGGATATCTCGAGGTTGTCTATCACCTGTATTCGATGGCCAAAAAGCATGGGCCGGTGGTGTTACGGATGCGGACGGGAAACCGTTCGGACAAAGTCGAGCTTCCATCGTTTACGCCGGTGTGGCGGTCGGCTGAATTTCAGGAGCGCGAGGTTTTCGACCTGTTCGGGGTGGTGTTCACGGGTCATCCAGACTTGCGGCGCCTGCTGATGTGGGAAGGGTTCAAGGATCACCCCATGCGCCGCGATTACGTGGAGCCGGATGATTTTGAATATGAGCCGACCGCGCACGATGAGGTGCTGACGCGAGCGAAAGCGCACAAGGACAGGGAACAGGGATCAGGGAACAGGGATCAGGTGTCAACGGCCGGATGAGCGCAACGGAGACCAAAACGGACAAGCTGAGCGGCTGGAATCGTCCGCCGGTGTGCAAAACCGACGGCGACGGTGAGCTGCTGGAAGTGTCGATGGGGCCGCATCACCCGTCGACCCACGGCGTTTTCCGGATGGATGTGGCGCTCGACGGGGAGCGCGTGGTGCGGTTGAAGCCGGTGTTTGGCTACCTGCACCGCAATCACGAGCAGATTGGCCAGAACGCGAGCTACCTGGCCTCAATGCCGTATACAGACCGGCTGGATTATTTCTGTTCGCTGACCAACAACTGGGCGTATGCGTTGGCAGTTGAGAAGCTCGTAGGCCAGGCAGTGCCGGAGCGCGCCGAGTATATTCGCGTGATTACGGCAGAGCTGACCCGGGTGCAGAATCACGCGTCGGCGATCGGATTCCTGGTCCAGGAAATGGGCGCGAGCGGCACGCCGCTGATGTATGCGTTTCGGGAGCGGGAGAAGATCCTGGATTTGTTCGAGAGCCTGACCGGATCGCGCATGATGTGCAACTACATGCGTTTCGGCGGCTGCCGCGTGGATGTGTCGGCGGCGTGGCTCGATGCGACGCGCAAAGTGGTGGCGGGGCTGCCGGGATTCGTGGATGAATTTGAAGCGCTGCTGAGCGGGAACGAGATTTTGATGGCGCGCACCCAGGGCGTGGGCGTACTGCGGCCGGAACTGGCCGTGAATGCCGGCGTGACGGGGCCGATGCTGCGCGGCTCGGGCGTGAACTACGACATTCGCAAGGTGGACCACTACGGCATCTACGACCGGTTCAAATTCAGAGTGCCGCTGGGCGATCACGGCGATATCTTCGACCGCTACATGGTGCGCGTGCTGGAGATGCGGGAGTCGATCAGGATTCTGGAGCAGGCGCTGAAGGATGTTCCTGGCGGCCCTGTGATGGATCCCAAAGCCAAGATTCGCGGGTTCAAGCCCAAGCCGGGCGAGGCATATGGAAGGATCGAGGCGCCCAAGGGAGAGCTGGGATTCTACCTGATCAGTGATGGAGGCTCGAACCCATACAGGTATCGCGTGCGGCCGCCGAGCCTGATCAACCTGACGGTGCTGGAAGACATGTGCCTGGGGCACAACGTGGCCGATGTGGTGCTGATTTTTGGAAGTGTGGATATTGTTTTGGGGGAAGTGGACAGATAGGGATGTTTGCAAGCTACTAGCTTCTAGCCTCTAGCTATTAGCTTGTTTTGCGGAAGACCACGGTTAGTACCAAGAAGTTTCGGTTTGGCACGACGGAACTAGAAGCTAGGGGCTAGAAGCTAGGAGTTGTTTTAATGCTGGGTGAAGGCATACTGAAGGGTCTTGCGGAGACCGCAAAGAATTTTGCCGGGAGCTTCGTGTCGAAGGAGCGGCTGACCACGGTGGAATATCCGGAGGAGCGGCTGCCCCTGCCCGAGGCGTCGCGGAATTTTCCCTTCCTGGTGTACGACGGGGCGGACTGGGAGAAGGGGATGCGCTGCGTGGCCTGCCAGATCTGCGAGAAAGAGTGCCCGCCCAAGTGCATTTACATCGAGAAAAGCAAGGACAAGAAGCCGGACTTTGTGGGCAAGATGCAGATCTATCCGGCGAAGTTCGACATCGACATTTCGGTTTGTATGAGCTGCCAGATCTGCGTCGAGGTGTGCCCCTTCGAAGCGATCAAGATGGATGTCGAGTATGAGCTGGCGACCGATGATCGATTTGGCGGCCTGCTGCTCGATCGGAAGCAACTGGCCAAGCCAAACGAGTATTACCACAAGATTCATCCCACGGAAGCGACGCACGTAGATGCGAAGCTGGCCGAAGAGAAGGCCAAGGCCGAGGCCAAAGCGAAGGCCGATGCCGCCGCGAAGGCGAAGGCCGCCGCGGATGCTGCGGCCAAAGCCGCCGTCGCAACGGCCGCGCCTACTACGGAAAGTACGAGAACAACTGCAGATCCTTCGACTGCGGTCGCTCGCGCGACCTCCGCTCAGGATGACAAAACGGGGGTAACCACTCAAGCGGCCCAGCCGACCCTTGTCCCCGCCAAAGCCGAACCGAAGAAGGACGGAGGGGACTAGTCGATGGTCAGCACGCTGGACCAGATTTTCGTTCTCCTCAAACACTGGATTGTGAGCCTGCTGCCCGCGGTGCTGCAGCCTGTGACGGGCGTGGTGCTGAGCGTGGTGGCGATTATTTGCGTCTTCCCCGCGCTGTTTGCGATTTCGGTACTTCTCGAGCGCAAGGGACTGGGGCGGATGCAGAATCGAATCGGTCCCAACCGCGTGGGCCCGCTGGGAATCCTTCAGCCGGTGGCCGACGGCATCAAATCGCTGACGAAGGAAGACATAGTCCCCACGAACGCCGATGCGGTGGTGCATTTTATGGCGCCGGTGTTTCTTGTGGTGGTGGTGTTCATGGGCTATGCGGTGTTGCCGATGGGGCGCAACATGACGCTGGTCAAGATGGATGCTGCGCTGCTGTTTTACTTCGCCATGGGCGCGTCGACCGAACTCGCGGTGTTTATGGCGGGCTGGTCGAGCCGCAACAAGTATTCGCTCCTGGGAGCGATGCGGGCAGTGGCGCAGATGATCAGTTACGAGGTGCCGCTGCTGCTGTCAAGCGTGTCTGTTGTCATGATCACGGGTTCGCTGTCGCTGGACAAGATTGTGGAGGCGCAGAACCAGTACACGTGGGGCCTGCCGCACTGGTACATCTTTACGCCCTGGGGTTGCGCGGCGTTTGTGATGTTTGCCATCGCCGCCACGGCGGAAACCAACCGCTCGCCGTTCGATTTGCCGGAGGGCGAGTCGGAGCTGGTAGCCGGCTACTTTACCGAGTATTCGGGCTTCAAGTTTGCGGAATTCTTTCTGGGCGAGTACGTGGGCATGCTGTCGATCTCGGGGCTGGGGACGACGCTGTTTCTGGGCGGGTGGTCGGCGCCCCTCGAGGTGCTCGGATTTGTGCCCTCGTGGATATGGTTTTTCTCCAAGGTCATGCTTTCGATTTGCGTGATGATCTGGATGCGCGGCACGCTCCCCCGCCTGCGGCAGGACCAGCTGATGAATTTTGCGTGGAAGTTCGTGCTGCCGTTCACCCTGCTCATTTTGGTGGACGTGGTGGTATGGCGGTTCATGGGCGAGGGATGGCTGCGCTGGGTTGTGTGTTCCGCGATCCTTTTGATCGCGTATGTGGGCATCGGACGATCGGAAATGTTGCGAAAGAAGATCGGGCCCAGGAGTTATCGCTATGCGGAATGAGGGGCTTGCGGTGAGGATCTGCGCAGATTCGAGCGTCATCCCAGGTCCCAAAAGCGGGACCTCGGGCGCCCGGATTGGGAAGGTACGGCGATGAGCATCGTGTTTTGGATATTGTCCTTCCTCACCGTGCTCGGCGGGCTGGCGGCGGTGACGCTTAGAAACACGGTGCATTGCGCACTTGCGGTGGCTATTGCCTTCGCGGGGCTGGCGCTGCTCTATCTGCAACTGGACGCGCAATTCGCGGGCTTTGCGCAGATCCTGATTTATATCGGCGCGGTGGCGATCCTGGTGGTGTTTGCGATTTTGCTTACGCGCGGGTCCGATACGCCGACGGACGGAATTTTCAGCCGGACTTGGTTCGCCGGGACGGCCATCGCAGCAGCGGTGTTTGCGGTGCTGGGATGGGCGGTGATCCAGAGCGTTCACGCGCTGCCCCATGAGACGGCGGCGCCGGAAGTGACGGTGAACCAGATTGGCAACGCGCTGCTGGGACGGTACGTGTTGCCGCTGGAGATTGTGGCGCTGCTGCTGACCGCTTCGCTGGTGGGCGCGGTGATGGTAGCCATGCACGAAAAGGGGGAGAGCAAGTGACGGCGCTCGGTGGATATCTGTTGGTGGCCGCGCTGGTATTCGCCATCGGACTGGGCGGAGCACTGACGCGGCGCAACGCCATCCTGGTGCTGATCGGGATCGAACTGATGCTGAACGCGGCCAACCTGAACCTGATTGCATTTTGGCGCTACGGGCCGCATCCCGAGGCGCTGACGGGCATGATGTTTGCGGTGTTTTCGATTGCCGTCGCGGCTGCGGAAGCAGCCGTGGGACTCGGGCTGGTGATTTCGATTTATCGACACACGCGCACAACCGATCTCGACGAGATGAACAGGATGAAAGGGTGAGCCGGTAATGCAAGAAGGAATGGGGTTCACTCCACAGCTCACTGCTTCCTCGATCGCGCAGGTTCTCTGGCTGATTCCGGCGGTGCCGATGGTGGCGTCAGGCGTGATCGCGCTGCTGAAGCAGCCGCGGCGAAAGCTGGCGTCGACACTGGCTATCGGGTCGCTCGGGTTCTCGCTGCTGCTGGCGTTGTTTGCATTCGGCCATGTGGTCGCCGGGTGGTTGCAGGGATTCTCGGTTCGCGAGACGGTCAACTTCACCTGGATGCAGATGGGCACCGGGACGGTGGATCTGGGCTGGGTGCTCGATCCGCTGTCGGCCGTGATGCTGGTGATGGTCACCTTTGTCGGCCTCCTGATCTTCATCTATTCGACCGGCTACATGGCGCATGACGAGAACTACACGCGCTTTTTCTGCTTCCTGTCGCTGTTCGCCGGGGCGATGCTGGGTGTGGTGATATCGAACAGCCTGCTGCTGCTCTTCATGTGCTGGGAACTGGTGGGGCTCACGTCGTATCTGCTGATCGGGTTCTGGTATCAGAAACCCTCGGCCGCCGCAGCGGCGAAGAAGGCGTTTCTCACCACCCGCGTTGGCGATATTTTCTTTCTTCTGGGAATTGTCTGGCTGTTCGCACAGACGGGGACGTTGCTCTTCTACAACAATGGCGCAGGATCGATCGAGCCGGACGCGTTGATCGGTTTGCTGGCGGCGCACGCCGGATGGGGACTGTCAGCGGCCGGGGCTATTGCCCTGCTGATCTTTGCGGGCGCGGCAGGCAAGAGCGGGCAGTTTCCGCTGCATGTATGGCTGCCGGATGCGATGGAAGGTCCTACACCGGTGTCGGCGCTGATTCATGCGGCGACCATGGTGGCGGCCGGCGTTTACCTGGTCGCGCGCGTGTATCCGCTGATGGCGGCGGGCGGAACCTTGTCGCAAGCGGGCGAGGTTGCGGGGAGCACGACTGCGGCGCTGACCGTGGTGACATGGGTGGGCGCGGGGACGGCCGTGTTTGCGGCACTCATAGCAGTCGCGCAGAACGATATCAAGCGCATCCTGGCCTATTCGACGGTTTCGCAGCTCGGCTACATGATGGCGGGGCTGGGCATGGGCGGTGTCGCGGTGGGCATGTTCCACCTGATCACGCATGCGTTCTTCAAGGCCCTTCTCTTCATGGGTGCGGGATCGGTGATCCACGGCTGCCACGAAGAGCAGGACATCCGGCGCATGGGCGGTCTGCGCAAAGAGATGCCGGTCACGTTTGCGACCTATGCGATCGGCATGCTGGCGCTGAGCGGGTTTCCGCTGCTGTTCTCGGGTTTCTGGAGCAAGGACGCCATTCTCGAGTCGGCGCTGCATTGGCACCCGAGCAGCGGGCCGTTTTATCTGCTCGCATTTGGCGCGATGCTGACGGCCTTCTACATGACGCGCCAGGTCTGCTACGTGTTCTTCGGGAAATATCGCGGGCATGGGCATGCGCATGAAAGTCCCCGCGTCATGACCACGCCGCTCGCGATCCTGGCATTCTTTGCCATCGCGCTGGGCGTACTTGGAACTCCTGCCTGGCCGTGGTTCCGCGCTTTCCTTGAAGGTCATGCCGCGGCGTTTGAGATGGGTAAGTTCGGCGAGCCGGAATTCTGGTCGTTGCTGGCCATCTCCGCGACAGTCGTTTTTCTCGGCTTGTTTCTGGGCTGGTGGCTCTATGACAGCAAGTCGCCGCAGGCCGAAGAGCCGGATGCGCTGGAGAAGGTCGCGCCTCCGGTGTGGGGCTGGCTGCGCGACCGGCTGTATGTGGACGAGTTTTACGGGGTGACGGTGATTGCGTTCTATGCATGGTGGGCTCGCGTTGCGGACTGGCTGGACCGGCGTGTATGGGGCGGAGCGGTGGCTGCGGTGACGGGGGCCTTCCGGGCACTGGCGCACTTCGATCGTTTCTTCGACACGCAGTTTGTTGATGGCACTTTCGACAAGGGCTGTGAAGAACTTTATAGCGGCGGCGGCCTGCTGGCGCGAGTGCAGAACGGCCGTGTGCAGACCTACCTGCGCCTGCTCGCGGTCGCGGTGGTGATGCTGGCCGCGATCCTGATCTGGAGCAGCGCACGATGAGCGGAATGCCGCACGGAATTCCGATATTGACCTTGCTGACCGCGCTGCCCGTGGCGGGCGCGGCGGTTGCGCTCCTGTCAGGGAAACATGCACGGGCGGTGGCGATGATTACGGCGCTGGCCGCTACCGCGGTTGCGCTGGTTGTGTGGACGGACCTGCCTTCGAACGGGACGATCGGCCTGTTGGAGCAACGCCCCTGGGTCCCCTCGCTGGGCATCGAGTACCACCTGGGAGTGGACGGCCTGGGCGCGCTGATGGTGGTGCTCTCGGCGCTGGTGACGTTGATGTCGCTCGATGCCGCGAAACGCGTGCATCATCAGCCGAACCTCTACTTCGCGCTGGTGCTGGTGCTGGAATCCTGCCTGTTCGGGACCTTCACGGCACTGAACTTCTTTCACTGGTTCTTGTTCTGGGAACTGAGCCTGATTCCGGCGTTTTTCCTGATCAAGCTTTGGGGCGGAGCGAAGCGCGGACCCGCGGCGACGCAGTTTTTCGTCTACACGATGGCCGGATCGGTAGGCCTGCTGCTGGCGTTCCTGGCCGTCTTTCTTTCCACCGGCAGCATGGACTTCACCCATCTCAGCCTCCTCGCCTCGACCGGCGAACTGGAGCAAGCCGTCACGCAATATTTGCCTCACCATCACGTGATGATGTGGCTCGCCCTCGGCGTCCTCGCAGGATTCGCTGTCAAAGTCCCGCTGATGCCGTTTCACACCTGGCTGCCCAACGCGTATAGCGAAGCGCCCTCGCCGGTGACGATGCTGCTGACAGGCACGATGTCGAAGATGGGTGTGTATGGCCTGCTGCGGATCGCGCTGCCGATGTTCGGACCCGAGATCGCGCGCATGCGAACGCCGCTGCTGGTGCTGGCGGTGACGACCGTGGTCATGGGCGCGTGGGCGGCGGCGGCACAGAAGGACCTGAAGCGCGTCTTCGCTTATTCATCGGTGAATCACCTGGGGTATTGCCAGCTGGGCATCTTTGCGCTGGCGGTGCCGGTAACGGATGCAGCGATGCAGACCAGTCAGGCGGCTGCCCTGAATGGCGTAATCCTGCAGATGTTTAATCACGGGATCACGGCCGCGGCGCTGTTCTGGTTTATCGCCATGCTGCAGGAACGGAGCGGCGGCATTCGCGGCATCGACGATTTCGGCGGGTTGCGCAAGCCGGCGCCGGTGTTTGCGGGACTGATGGGCATCGTGCTCTTCTCTTCGCTGGGTTTGCCGGGGCTGAACGGGTTTGTGGGCGAGTTCCTGATCTTCCGCGGCGTGTTTCCGCTGGCATGGGTATCGGCAACGGTCTCAGTGCTGGGATTGCTGGTGACGGCGGCCGTGATTCTGACGGTCATTCAAAAAGTCTTTACCGGGCCTGTGCCGGAGCGCTGGGCGGCCTTCCCTGACATGCATACCGGCGAGAGGATGGCGATGGCGCCGGTGATCGGACTGATGCTGCTCATCGGCCTGCTGCCGCAATTGATTGTGGATAGCGTGAACCCAACCGTATTGAACCTGCTGGCACACTGGAGATTTTAGATGCTTGCCTGGACGATCTATCTCTCGTTTGCCGGCGCACTGGTCGAGGCCCTGCTGCCCAAGGGCAGAGCGGGACTGGCGCGCGGAGTTGCGCTTGTGGTGGCAGCGGGCGGCCTGGTGATCGCTGCGCTTGGATTTGCAGCCGACGCGGGTCACGGTCGCGTGACGATTGTCGATGTGCCGTGGGTGCCCTCGATGGGCATTCACTACACGTTGGCCGCGGATGGGATCAGCCTGGTGCTGGTTTTGCTCACCGGCCTTGCCGCTGTCGCTGGCGTGTTGTTCAGCTGGAATATTGAGCTGCGCGTCAACGAGTTCTTCGCACTCTTCCTGGCGCTCATCGGCGGCGTGTACGGCGTCTTCCTCAGCTTCGACGTCTTTCTACTGTTTGTGTTCTACGAGGTCGCAATTGTACCCAAGTATTTCCTGATCGCTATCTGGGGATCGACGCGCCGCGAATACGCGGCGATGAAGCTGGCGCTGTATTCGTTTGCCGGTTCCGCGATGGTGCTGATCGGGCTGCTGGCCGCTTATGCCACAGCCGGGAGCCACTCGACGGGTCTGGTGCAGCTGGGCCACGCCGGCCTTCCGGTGCACTTTCAGATGTGGGCCTTTCCGCTGGTGTTTGTGGGATTCGCGATCCTCGCCGGCATGTGGCCGTTCCACACCTGGGCGCCCACCGGCCACGTTGCTGCGCCCACCGCCGCGTCGATGTTGCTGGCAGGCGTGGTGATGAAACTGGGCGCCTACGGCTGCCTGCGGGTTGCGATGTCGCTGTTTCCGCATGGCATGGACCCATGGGGATTTTCATTCATCGGTATCGGATCGTGGCGCGATGTATTTGCCTTGCTGGCCGTAATCGGCATCGTCTACGGCGCGCTGGTGGCACTGGTGCAGAGCGATTTCAAATTTGTGATCGGCTACTCCAGCGTGAGCCACATGGGTTTCGTGCTCCTGGGGTTGATGACCCTCAACCAGATCGGGATGACCGGCGCGGTGCTGCAGATGTTTTCGCACGGCGTGCTTGCCGGGCTGTTGTTTGCGATCGTGGGGCGCATGGTGTACGACCGGACGCATACGCGGCAGCTGGCGGAGCTTGAAAGCATGCACCTGTCGAGGCGCATGCCGTTCATCGCCGGGGCATTTGTAGTCGCGGGGATGGCGTCGATGGGCTTGCCTGGCTTCTCGGGCTTTGTCGCGGAACTGCAGGTGTTGGCCGGTGCGTGGAAAGCGAATCCGTGGTGGACCGGGGCTGCCGGCGTAGGCATCGTGGTGGGCGTTGCGTACACCTGGCGAGCGCTGCAGAAGGCTTTCTTCTCCGATGTCAGGCCCACCGCCGAGGATCATCCCAAGACTGGCTGGCACGATCTGGGAGCGATCACCTGGCCGGAAATGACTGGTTTCGCCCTGCTGACCCTGGCTAGTCTGTGGATTGGCCTCTATCCGCGCGTGTTGCTGGATGCGATTGAACCGGCGGTGAAGACGCTATTTGCGGG
>Ga0206941_10332_pt1 | contig 10505 bp, 7 predicted proteins | sample Alteio_BWOrgHeat_9_FD_153251 | JGI IMG/M metagenome (GOLD analysis project Ga0206941, IMG submission 153251) | Enriched cells from forest soil in Barre Woods Harvard Forest LTER site, Petersham, Massachusetts, United States -... | ecosystem: Environmental > Terrestrial > Soil > Temperate forest > O...
CGATAGGCGGGTCCGCGCACGGGGTTTCTCGACGCATTGCCGAGTGTGAACTGAGGGGCGATCGCGAATGCGTCTGTATTGAAGAATCGCGCCGGAATTCTGTCGTCAGGTGACAGATTAGGCTTCCCCACGAGGTTCGGCCGCTGAAGAACAAAACCGGCGAACGAATTGAAGTTTGTGGCTTGCGTAACTGTGACCGGCATTCCCGATTGGAATGAAACAATCCCGTTGACCGACCATCCACCCAGGATCGCATTCTGAATCCCGCTTGAGGCGAACGGGTGCCCGCGTCCTGCGGGCAGGTCGTAAATCACGCTGAACGAGGTCACATTCGGCATATCTCCGCTCGATGAGTCGCGCTCGAGATAAGGTCGATACGTATCGGCGGCGACGAGACTGCTCGAATTGGGCGAGGAAAGGACCGTAGTCGAGAACACCGATGAAGCATCGTCAATCAGCTTGGAATGCGTGTAGGCGAAGAGGAACGACAAGCCATGCGAGAATCGTTGTTCCACCTTAACCTGCCCGGCGTTGTAGTTGGTGGTACCGCTGTTGTGCCGGTAAGTTGCGATATTGAGGAATCGCGGATATGGCTTCGTGAGTTGGGCTACGGTTACCGTTTTGCCGCCGAGCGAGCTCGAAGGCGGAATCTGTCCAAAGTACGGATTCGGAACCGTCTTCAACAGCGCCGGCCCCTCGGCAAGCTGCGAGGTGGTTAGTTGATTGAGGTTGGAGTCGGGTATACCCACATGAACGATGTGTGAGCCCACGTAAGCAAACTCAACCGACAGATTTGTGGTGATCGCTCGCTGCACGGCTAGATTCCACTGCTCACTATAGCCGGACCCGGCGGGCCGATCGACTGTGTACACACTCTGACCGAGGCCGGCGTCTGGGGTCAGGGGGATCGGCGCTACGGAAGGGCCTTGCGAAAGCGCGAATGCCGAGCGCAGGTTGTCCTGGGTTTTCTGCTGTACGTTCTGGATGAACGGGAACTGTGGCGTCGTGAACGGCGTGGTGATGCCCGACTGGTCGATGAAGACGATACCGAATCCCGAACGGATTACTGTTTTCGGCGTGACCATAAATGCGAATCCGACGCGTGGCGCAACGTTGTCCCAATGAAGTTCGCGAGCGCTGCGCGGATAGCCGTCTTTGCCGAGATAGTCGAGCTGCTGCGTAGAAAGGTTGAAGACTGCGGCCTGGTCCGTCTTTTCCGTGGAGGGGAAATGCAAGGTCCAGCGGGCGCCAAGATTGAGGGTCAGCCTGTCCGTGGCTTTCCAGTCGTCCTGAAGGAAGTATTCCTCAATGTGATCGCGGGGACGCATCTTGCTCTGCTGAAGGTCGATCTGGAAAGTGTCGACTTGGCCGAGCAGGAAGCTGGCCAGCGCGTTTCCGCTATTTGTGACGCCTTGCTGATTTGTACCCGTCACTGTGAACGCAAACGACCCGGTAGGATTAGGCGGTGCGACCGCATTCAGCTGGTACCAGCGAAAATCGAGGCCTGCCTTGAAGGCGTGACGCCCGCGCGTGAATCCCACCGTATCCACGATCTGCCATACCGAAGTCTGATATTGAGAAAACGTCGAAGAGGAGGGGCCAAGCTGTTGGAATCCCGTGACGGTGAACAAAGGCAGCGCATTGTTGAATGCCGCATTCGTCGGAATACCCGGAATGCCGAGGGCGGAGGACGCTGTGTCGCCCAGTGTGGTTCCTTCAATTGTGTTGCCGCGCCGGGTGTATCCCGCTCGGAGATCGTTCAACAGATGAGCCGAGAAGACGTGGGTCTCATTGAGTACGGCCTGCTGTCCCAGCACGTTCGATAACCCCGTAACGTTTCCGGTGCCGAGGACCGAACCGTTGATGGCGCCGCTGCCGTCAGGCAATGGCGTGACCGGTTCTTCCACGTCGCTGAAATACGAATACCGCCCAAATGCCATGTCGTGGCTTCCCCGGGAACCATCGACGCGGAAATCGAATTGATTCTGATGATCGGTATCGTTGGCGGTCCGGACGTAGTTATTTGCTTTGGCGGTCAGGTTGGTGGGTGTGGGAAAACGCTCGAGCAGCGACTGCGCGGCCGGATCGAAGGGAATGTTGATTACGTCGTTGGGAAATTCCTTGCGAACGGGGACGCCGTTAACCACGGTTGTCGATGTGGGGTCGAAGATATGCGAAACGCCGGTGAAAATGCCTTGCCGTTCAGCGAGTGTCGGAACGGTCGAAATCCTGGTCACCCCGATCAGTTGTTTCACACCCTGGTAGTCGCCAAAGAAGAACAGATGATTAGGAATGATCGGACCGCCGATCGTGCCGCCGTACTGATTTCTTCTGTATTCCGGCTTTGCTGCCGTCGTTGGCGCGAAATAGTTGCGCGCGTTCAGATCTTCATTTCGGAAGAATTCGAACAAACTCATATGAAACGCATTGGAGCCTGATCGGGTAGACACGTTCACCACTCCGCCGTTGAAGCGGCCGAATTCGGCGGAAACATTGTTGGCTTCGATCGTGAATTCCTGAATATCGTCGAGGATGGGAAAGAATGCCACCTGGCCCGGTTCCGGCTGGAGCGCCGAAATCCCGTCAAACAAATACTCATTGGTTCTTGGCCGCCCACCGTTTATGCGCGGCAACAGTGTCCCGGGAGGCAGTTCCACGCCCGGTGCAAGGGTGGCGAGCTGCACAAAATTCCGGGTATTTAGCGGCATTGCGACTACGGTGGGACCGGCAATATTCGTTTGAATATTGCTGGTTTCGGACTGCATTAGAGGGGCATCGGCGTTGACCGTCACAGTCTGATGGCTGCCGCCCACGCGCAAGGTCAGGTCGACAGTTACGGTTTGACCCACAATGGCGGTTACACCCGTCCTGGTGAGATGGTCGAAGCCCTCAGCCGTCACGTCGAGTTCATACTTGCCGGGATTCAGATTGGTGAACCCGTAATCCCCTGAAGCAGACGACGTCGATCTCTGATGCGCGCTGGTGGCGGAATTGGTGAGTTCCACCGCCGCATTTGCAATGCCGGCGCCGGAGAGATCGGTCACCCGTCCCTTGAGATCGGCAGCAATTTGCGAGACAGCGGGAACGCAGCTAAGGGTTGATGAAAAAATCGCGCACAATACCAGACGACGCTTCATGGGTACAATCTCCGGCCGCGAGTCTGAACCGCAGTGAAGCTTGCGGAGGTGCTGTCAACGGATTAACAGGAGGGGACAGGAAGGGCTGGTCACGCCTGCACGTTGGCATGCATCTCGAATTTATACGACTGAAATCGTATCGTCAATGGGAGGCCTGTTTCGTTCGAAAGGCTCACAATCACGCTTTCTCATCGAGGCGCTCGATCATCACGTCGGTGGACTTGATGAGAGCGGCTGCCGTTTCGCCTTTCTTCAGTTTCAATTCCCGGACCGCGTTGGCCGTAATGATGGCTGTAATCCGCGCATCGCCGATGGAAAGAATGACTTCGGCCAGCAGCCCGTCGATGCGGACACTCACGACTTTGCCCGCCAACTGGTTTCTGCCGCTGACACGCCGGTACCGCTCGCGAGATGCCGATTCCGGCTTCAGGCGGTCTTTGTTGATGAAAGGCCGCAAGCTGGCTTCGCTCAGGCGATGATGACCTCCCGGAGTGCGGACTGTCTTCACCTTCCCATCCAGTATCCATTTCTTGATAGTCGGATAGCTGATTCCCATCATTCGCGAGGCCTCGCGAGGGGTCATGAGATTGCCCCCGGTTCCCATCAATTCCTTAACCTTTCGCACGTCTCATTACCTCCACTTTCGATCCGACTGGTGATTTTATTCGTCCATTTTCAACCCGGCGCGCACCGCCAGCCTTGCAGTCTCGATTATCCACGTTAGAATGGCGCCATGAAAAGTGCGCGCTCATTTCGCCGTTCCGCGATCGCCTGTTTTGGTCTGGTCTGGTTTGCAATCAGCGGGCCCATAGCGTTCGCCCAAATGACTGACCACCAACATCAGGAGGGCATTCCTTCTGCGCAGCTCACATTGCACGGCATCGATGGAAAATCGATTTCGTTGACGCCTGAAGATCTTGCCGCTTTTCCGCGCAAGACGGTCTCGGTCTTCAACGCACGCACGAAAGCCGATGAGAAGTATTCCGGCGTCGTTTTGTCGGATCTGCTCGCCAAGGTCAGCGTGCCCCAGGGCGAAAACGTGAGAGGTAAGCTGTTTATGACTGCGATTGTCGCGGAAGGGACTGACAAGTACCGTGTCATCTATGCCCTCGCGGAGGTAGATCCGTCCATCCACACGGGCGACGTGATTGTGGCCGATTCCATGGATGGACAGAAACTCAGCAAAGACGGAGCCTTTAAGTTGGTATCGACTGAGGAGCGCAGACCGGCACGCTGGGTCAGGAACCTGGCGGAGATTTCGGTTATCGAAGTGAAACCGTAGAAGCTGGGCGTCGGGCTCGGTCTGGCAGAGACTTAGTTGGCAGACACATCATTGGCGCGTTCCACGAAACAGATGAAGATCAAATCGCTGGAAAGCGCATTCGGACTGTAGTTCCACCTTCTTTGCGATTGAAGGCTCTTACTTCTCCATGATGTAACTTTACTGAACGTGCCGCGATGGCCAGGCCAACGCCGAATCCGCCCGTGTGAGGACTGCGCGCGTGATCCACGCGATAGAAGGGGCGAAAAATCGACTCGATTTCATCTTCCGGAATCCCGGGCCCATGGTCATTAACTTCAAGGGTCGCAATTCGGTTGGCACCTTCCTGCGACATGGCGAGCCTGATCTCGACTTCAGTACCAGGTTCGGTATAACGAATAGCGTTGCGCACCACATTCTCGATCGCCCGATACAGTAGTTCGCGCTTGCCCCGCACCGCGACATCGCCATCTGCATGCAGAATTACGGACGACTGGCGCTGGCGAGCTTCGTACTCAGCGTCCGGAATTACCTCCTCGAGAAGCTGCTTGAGCGAGACGCGGCCGAAATCCTCGGTCTCCTCGGCGGCTTCCATTGAAGAAAGCGTGAGCAATTGACCGATCAGCTGATTCAGTCTCGCCGTCTCGCGTTCGATTCGGTCGAGATGCGCTGTCATCTCCTTGCCCGCATCTTCGCGAGCGAGTTCGAGCGCAACGCTCAACCGTGCCAGCGGCGAACGCAGCTCGTGAGAGACGTCGCGCAGCAACAGCTTTTGCGCGTCTACGAGCGACTCAAGCCGATCCGCCATGTGGTTAAAGTCATCGACCAGCGCCTGAAACTCGTCACCGCGAAAAACGGGCGACGGTGTGCCGGTTCCCTGCACGCGTGCTCCCAGGTTGCCGTGCGCAAGTTCGCGGGCCGCCCGCCTCAGCCGGATCACCGGGCGCGTGAAGATAAGCACCAAGGCAGAAGTAGTAATTCCGCCCACGGCGATCGCGACCGGCAACTGCGGAAAGGCAAAGTGGAGCAAGTCCCGGTACCAGATGCGCTCTTCGGGTGCGTGGGATACCCCGACCCGGTAAAGGTATTGCCTGCCGCTCGGGTAGACGACGGGAACGGTCCAAATATATCGAGAGCCCACCTGGCTTCCCGTGATTCCTGACGCGACGCTGGGCCCATCCACCCCGGCGGGAATTCCAGGGGATACACAAATGTCGCGCCCGGCAGCGTCTTCAAGAGCAATTTCTTCCTGGCGCCCTGCCATACCCGCGCGCACTACACCGCAGCCGCCGGATTCGAACACTGCCGCCGCCGCCGCTGCCTCACCTCGGAGACTGCCGTAGAGCGAATTCCGCAGGACGTCAGGGCTGGGTTGAAAGCGATGACGCACGATCAACGTCGTTGAGATGACGAAGATGAGGCTCTGGGCAATCCAGAAGATAATGAAAATTTTGAAAAATAGCCCGCGCATCGTTCAGTCCTCTTGTCGCGCATAAGACCGGTCTACCGCGAGCTGATATCCACTCCCGCGAATGGTCTTTACCTGGTCGTCCATCGAGCTGTCCTGTGCAAGCTTTCGGCGCAGCCGGCTAATGTGCATGTCGAGACTGCGATCGAACGGATCAAACTTTCGCCCTAGGACACTCTCCGACAGTTCTTCGCGAGAAACCACTTTACCCGGAGAGCGCATGAGCGCTTCAAGCAATGCGAACTCAATATCTGTGAGGTCGAGCTTTTTCCCGTTCTGCAGGGCCTTGCGTGCGGCAGGATCTAATTCGAGCCTCTGGACGCGCAAAGCGCCGTTCTCATCGGGAGTCGCCGGCGCCGCACTGCGACGAAGAACAGCCCGCATCCGAGCCAGCAGTTCACGCGGATTAAACGGCTTGGGAAGGTAGTCGTCGGCGCCGATTTCCAGTCCTACGATCCGGTCCACGTCCTCCCCGCGCGCGGTCAGCAGCAAAACACTCACACTCGATGCAGTTCGAATCTGTTTAAGGACCTCGAAGCCGTCCATGCCGGGGAGCATCACGTCCAGCAGGATGAGGGACCACGACCTCTCGCGCGCAGCTCTCAAACCTGTATCGCCGCGATGCGTCGTGCTGACCTGGAATCCGTTCTTCCCCAAATACTCTGTCAACATCGAGCAAAGCTCTACGTCGTCGTCTATCAATAGAACGTCTTCCACGTGCTGATCTCCACCTATCAGGCTACGCCAGTTTGCAACCGGACAACACAAGAGAAATGTAACAATTGGTCAACGTGCTTGTGACAGTCTGTTACACGGTTTTACGCATCTTGACCGCACTGTCGCTCCAACTGGGGTCTCCTTGAATCAGCCTACTCTGAGGCGGAGATTCCTAATGACAAAGCCATCTCTTCGCAAATCACTTATCGCCCTGTTGATGCTGATTGCACCAGCGTTGGTACCCATGGCACGGCCGCAATCCCCAGGCGGAGAGCTTCGCGGCACCGTGACCGATCCGTCGGGTGCGCTTGTTCCCTCTGCAACAGTTATGCTGTCCGGCCAGGATGGTTATTCCAGGTCTGTGCAGAGCGCTCATGACGGTACGTACGCGTTTACTAGTGTTCCCGCGGGAAACTACAGCGTTTCCATCACCGCCGACGGATTTGCGTCCGCCAGCGTGCAGGACGCTAGGGTGATCTCCGGTAAAACGACCGTTGAGAATTTCGGATTGCACTTGCCTGTCGAGGAGCAGCAGGTCGAAGTAAAAGAAGAAAATCAAGGCGTTAATATGAGTGCCGACAACAACGCAAGCGCGATTGTGATCAAGGGAAAGGATCTCGACGCGCTCTCCGACGATCCCGACGAACTTCAGAGCGAGTTGAACGCCCTCGCCGGGCCGGCGGCCGGCCCGAACGGCGCTCAGATCTTCATTGACGGATTTAGCGGCGGCCAGCTTCCTCCCAAGTCATCGATCCGCGAAATCCGCATCAATCAAAATCCCTTCTCGGCGCAGTACGACAAGCTGGGATACGGGCGTATTGAAATTCTGAGCAAGCCGGGCACGGATAAGCTTCACGGCTCGGTAATGATGATGGGCAACTCATCTGCCTTTAACTCCCTGAACCCGTTTGTAACCGAAGAGCCTTCTTACTACAGCACGTTTTTTGTCGGCAACGCGGGCGGTTCGCTGGGCAAGAGCGCATCGTGGTTTGGCAGCATCTTCCGGCGCGACAACGCGACCAACTCCATCATCAACGCCGTGGTGCCAGGCCCCGATTCGAATCCGTACGACTACACTGCGGCAGTTGCGAACCCCCAGTCACGCCTCGATATCAGCCCTCGCATGGATTTCCAATTGGGCCCGAGCAACACGCTCACAGTTCGATACATGTTCGACCGGCAGAAAGAAACCAACAGCGGCGTTTCCCAGTTTGCGCTCGAGACCCAGGGTTATAACATTCTCAATCACGAAAATACGATCCAGCTCAGCGACACGCAGGTGTTGGGAGCAAACACCGTCAACGAAGTTCGCTTTCAGTACATCGGCGATCGGAATAGCCAGGTTTCTCAGTACACCGATCCCACGATCACCGTTCAGGGTGCGTTCACGGGTGGTGGCAATAACGAAGGCGTCGTTCGTGACCACCAGGACCGCTTCGAACTGCAGGACTACACCACGATGGCAAAGGGCGCCCACGCCCTTAATTTCGGTGGCCGCTTACGGCTCACCCACGACGTGAGCTACTCCACTTCAGGCTTTAATGGTCACTATATATATTCCTCGCTCGATGCCTACTCCGCCAAAACTCCTTCGGAGTACGATGTGACGGCCGGCAAGACGACGGTCGAAATGAACCTTTCAGACGCGGGGCTTTTCTTCCAGGATGATTACAAGGCCCGTCCCAATCTGACGCTGAGCTATGGCGTGCGCTACGAGGCACAGACAAGTATCGGCGATCACAACGATTGGGGTCCGCGGCTTTCGCTTGCGTGGGCTCCGCACACCGGCGCAGGCTCGGCCAAGACGGTGATCCGCGCCGGCTATGGCTGGTTCTTTGACCGCTTCAACTCGACCTATATCCTCAACGCGACTCGCCAAAACGGCATCAACCAGCAGCAATACGTCGTGAAAAATCCAACCTTTTATGAGAACGCGCCCCCGCCCTCAAATCTCGCGGCACTGAACACGGGCGCTCCAACCTATTATCAGGTCGCGCCCGATTTAAGAGCCGCGGTGAGCATGCAGGCCGCACTTGGCGTGGAACATCAGTTCGGCAAAGTTGCCACCGCTTCGGCCACTTATATCAACTCCCACGGTGCACATCAGTTTTTGAGCAATAACATCAACGCCTTCCTGCCTGGTACCTATGATCAGACCACTGGAACCGGCACACGCCCCAATGGCATCGATGAAAATATCTACCAGTACCAGTCCGAAGGTGTTTACAACCAGAATCAGCTCGTATTGAACTACACCGTACGCGCCAAGCGCATGTCCTTGTTCGGCTTCTATATGGTCAACGTCGCACACCTCGGGAGCAACCTACTTCCCCGCCAACCAGTTCGACCCGCACGCCGATTATGGAAGATCGACATTCGATATACGTAACCGGTTCCTTCTCGGAGGGAACATTCAGGCGCCCTATGGGAGCTCATTCAGCCCCATGCTGGTCACTAACTCCGGTTCGCCCTACGACATCACTATCGGTCAGGATCTCAACGGAGATAACCAGTTCAACGATCGGCCCGCGTTTGCAACTTCGAGCAGTACCAATACGGTTCAGACGCCCTATGGAACATTCGACCTCAACCCAGCGTGGGATGCGCAGCGGGTTCCATATAACTACGCCACCGGTCCCGGCCAGTTCAGCATGAACATGCGGATGAGCAAGTCGTTCGGCATCGGTCCGAAGGCTGAAAGCGGACCCTCCGGCGGGTTTGGCGGCCCGGGAGGCGGCGGGCCCCCTCCGGGAGGCGGTCCTGGCGGCGGTGGCCCCCCGGGAGGAGGCCTCGGTCCTAGCGGCCTGAGCAGGAGCGGTGGGCCTCCGCGAATGGACCAGGTCGTTCCGCGCCGTTACTCACTGACGTTTGCTGCCATGGCCAGAAACATGTTTAACAATGTGAACCTCGCACAGCCTGTGGGCGTCCTCGAATCACCGAAGTTTGGGCAGTCGACCGCGCTCGCCGGCGGATTCTTTTCGTCCCAGTCTGCCAATCGCAGCATCGATTTGCAGATGAACTTCAACTTCTGAGGGAAAACGGTCACAGGTTTGGAATGGCGGGTCCCAAGCCTGTGACAATTTGTTACATTTGGTGACAAAATCGTCACCAAAGAGTGGGCCTTGGTGTGTTCTCCTACTGGAACTCGTTATGGTGATGGTTTCGCGACTGAAGCCATACTTCCTCAACCAACCAATTGAAAGGAACGAAATGATGAAGAAGCTTTCCCTTCTGGCCGGTGTTCTATCGCTCGCCGCTCCGCTCGCGCTCGCGCAAACGTCCACATGGGTGCCCGACAAGATGCACAGCGGAGTCGACTTCACGGTTCTTCACATGAGCCTCTCCAATGTTCGCGGCCACTTCGGCAACATTGGCGGTTCAATTGTTTTGAATGAGGCGGACGTCACCAAGTCCACGGTAAATATCACTATCGATGTCAGCTCTGTGGACACAGGCGTAAGCGGGCGCGATAACGATCTGAAGGGGCCCAACTTCTTCGACGTCGCGCAATTCCCGACGGCCACATTTGTCAGCACCTCTGTCGCGAAGACCGGGAGCGGCCTTACGGTCAATGGCAACCTTACCCTGCACGGCGTAACCAAGCCGGTAGTGCTCAACGTTGAGGGTCCAACCGGACCGGCCCAGGGCATGGACAAAAAGCCCCACTCCGGCTTCTCCGCAACCACCACCATCAGTCGAACAGCCTTCAATATCGCGAGCAAGGCTCCGTCGGCCATGGTGGGCGACGACGTAAAGCTGACCATCGATCTCGACGTCGCGAAACAGTAAGAGTTGCGACCGAATCGGCCGATGGCTTGATCGATTCGGAATGGACTTGGCAAACATCGGAACTGCCGCAGCTTGCGGCAGTTCTTTATTTCTGCCGATTCGACGCTTCGAGGCGAGCTCCACGGATCCATTC
>Ga0206941_10230_pt2 | contig 10497 bp, 7 predicted proteins | sample Alteio_BWOrgHeat_9_FD_153251 | JGI IMG/M metagenome (GOLD analysis project Ga0206941, IMG submission 153251) | Enriched cells from forest soil in Barre Woods Harvard Forest LTER site, Petersham, Massachusetts, United States -... | ecosystem: Environmental > Terrestrial > Soil > Temperate forest > O...
AAACTGCATCCCGAGAATGCGTTCAATCAGTACCTGATTGCCGAGACGATTTCGCAGTTGGGGGCAAAGGACGGCAGCGCACCGTACGAAGAGGAGATGCGAGCGGCTCACCAGGCGGTTAAGTTGGATCCGCATCTGACAGTTGCGCGCAATTTGCTGGCGAGCGCCTATCTGCAGGCCGGCAAGTTTGCCCTGGCAATGGAGGAGAGCAGGGCCGTGCTGGCCCTTGATGCCAATAACCAGGAGGCGCTCTACCACCTCATCCTGGCCCTGAAAAAGGCAAATCAGAGAGAGGAGCTTCCGGCATTGACGGGCCGGCTTATCAAGCTGCGGGATGCGGACAAAGATGCGAAATCGCATCTGGTTCGTTATGAACTCGTGGAGGCCGCATCGGCAACGCAAAGCCCTTAATGGAGCGTCGCCAGTCGAAGCCTGGCAATAAGAATCCAGAATAGACGCCGGTGTGAGCGGCGCCATGCCCCAAAATGTGCGCGAAGACGGTGCGGTTTTAAAAGGAACACCTTGGAGATTGAATTCAATGACTATGCACCGATGTGTTGGCAATCCAGTGTCACGCCGCCGTTTTCTTGGTTCGATTGGTGCTTTGAGTGCTCTTTCGCTGCCGAGTGCATTTGCGAAGGCACTGTCTGACAGGGCTTTTACAGGCGCTACAGCTCCGGTAAAGAATCGCGCACCGTTGCAGCCCAGTGCATTTGTAATGTTGCCTTTGGGCTCCATCCGGCCTGCAGGATGGCTGCGCGAACAACTGACGATTCAAGCCCGCGGATTGAGCGGACATCTGGACGAAACGTGGGCAGACGTGGGGCCGAACAGCGGCTGGCTTGGCGGGACAGGAGAATCGTGGGAGCGGGGACCGTACTACGTGGATGGACTGGTTCCGCTGGCATACCTGCTGGATGATGCGCAGCTGAAGCAAAAAGCGCAGCGCTACATCGATTGGACGCTCAATCATGCTTCGGCTAATGGCATGATTGGGCCGAAGTCGAACAACGACTGGTGGCCCCGGATAGTGATGGCAAAAGCGCTGACACAGTACCAGGAAACAACGGAAGATCCGCGCGTGATTCCAGTGCTTTCGAGATACTTCGCCTACCAACTCTCGTCGTTACCTAGAGAGCCGCTGCGGGACTGGGGAAAGTATCGCTGGCATGACGAAGCGCTGTCAGTTGTGTGGCTATACAACCGTACCGGCGATACCCAGTTGTTGGATCTGTTCAGGAAACTATGCGACCAGGGTTATGACTGGCAGGCCGAGTTCACAGACTTCCGCTTCACACAGAGAACGACACCCGAGTCGATCGCGCTGAAAGAGAACGCTCCATTGACAGAACGGGGGATGCAGACGCATGGCGTGAACATCGCGATGGCCATAAAGATGCCGCCTGTGCGCTGGCTCCTGACAGGCGAGGCTGCAGATCGTGCGGGGGTTAAGATGATGCTCGAGAAGCTGTATGCATATCACGGGCTTCCCAACGGGATTTTCTCTGCGGATGAGCATCTGGCAGGCCGAAACCCTTCTCAGGGGACGGAATTATGTACGGTCGTGGAGACGATGTTTTCGCTCGAGCACGCCCTGGCGATTACCGGCGATGCCGCCCTGGCAGATCGGCTAGAAAAGCTGGCATTTAACGCACTGCCGGGGACATTCACTAACGATATGTGGGCTCACCAGTATACTCAGCAACCGAACCAGATTGTTGTGAGTCTGCAGAAAGAGCCCTGGACGACAGATGGGCCTGAATCGAACCTGTATGGGCTCGATCCAAATTTTGGCTGCTGCACGGCTAACTTCAGCCAGGGATGGCCGAAGTTCTGTGCAAGTCTTTTCATGCTGTCTGCCGACGATGGTCTCGCGGCTACCGCCTATGCGCCATGCGAAGTGAACGTGGTTGTTCGAAACACATCTGTGCAGGTGCGAGAAGAGACGGAGTACCCTTTCGATGGGAGAATACGCCTTACAGTCAATCCAGCATCGCCTGTTATGTTTCCGCTTTCCTTGCGGATTCCGTGGTGGGCTGCGTACGCGGAGGTAAAAATAAACAGAGAGGCTGTTCGTACTCCCGAGCCAGAGTCGTTTTGTCGTGTCGAACGAAAATGGACGGCCGGAGACGTGGTGGAGATCGGGTTTCCGCTGGCTCCACGAGTTTCGCGGGGCTTTCATGATTCTGTCACAGTGGAACGAGGGCCGCTGGTCTTCTCGTATGGCATTGGGGAAGACTGGCTTGAACTTCGCCGGCGCGGCATGACAGCCGATTGGCAAGTGTATCCGACGACTCCGTGGAACTACGCCATTGATGCGCGGCCTGAGACCATCAAGGTGGTGCGGGTGCAAGGGGCAATGGCATCTAACGGAGCGTTTACGAAGAAGGGAGCTTCCGTAAGACTCGAAGTTAAAGGGCGGCGTATGCCGGGGTGGCTAAGCCAAGACAACGTAGCAGACCCCGTTCCCCCGAGTCCGGCAGCAAGTGAGGAACCCGAGACGACTGTGGAGCTTATTCCGTATGCGGCAGCCAAGCTGCGTATCACGGCCTTTCCGGCACTTGGGTCGGGGTCAGCAACGAGTCAGGACTCCGATGGGGAGAGGGGGAATGGGCGTGAGAGCCGCCATGACGGTTAGACAGTCGATCTTTCTGTGGTCCTTAGCGGCGCTGCTCCTTCCTCATCCGCCGGCGGGTAGCCAGGATACGGCCTATCCTCCAGTCGATGCGCAGATTCCAGGGCCGCCTTCCCCGGCTATGTTTTCAAGCTGGCTCACGGATCTGAAGCACTGGCGCGAGGAGCGCCTGGTGCGAGTGGGATATGACGGCAGGAACTACACCCGGCCTGAACTTCTGTGGACGCAGCGAAATTTTATCTGCGTGCAGATGATGGTTGAGGAAAGAGACTTCTTCGATCCTGAAAGAGGCGAATACACGATCGATCACTACCTGGACAGGCTGGAGAAGCAATATGGGGGCATAGATTCGGTGTTGATCTGGGATACATATCCAAATCTCGGGATTGACGACCGCAATCAATTCGACCGGTTCCGGGACCTGCCGGGAGGTATCGCCGGGGTCAAAGACATGGTCGCAGCGTTTCATCGTCGGAATGTAAAGGTATTGTTCCCCGAAACGCCGTGGGACATGGGAACGCGCGATGAGGGCACAACCGACTGGGATGCGTTTGCGAAACTTCTGGCCGCCGTGGGGGGTGACGGAATTCTGGGTGACACAATGGATGGTGTGCCGCACGCGTTTCTTCGCGCTTCAGAAGACGCGAAAAGGCCACTGGCCCTACAACCTGAAGGATTACCGCCGGAAGAGGCTCTGGCATGGAATGAGATGTCATGGGGATATTGGAGCTATCCGTTTGTTCCCATGATTAGCCGCTACAAATGGCTCGAGCATCGCCACATGCCAATTCTCACCAGCGGCGGAACCAACCATATTCCAGGTATTCAGGCGGCCTTCTTCAATGGTGTTGGCTACGCCGACCAGCAGGACGTGATTGGAGTTCACAACGGTTTTACGACCCGAGAGAGCGAGGCCTTGCGAAGAGTTATATCCATTGAGCGATCGTTTGTCGACCTGCTGGTAAGCGCGGAATGGGAGCCGCACACCCCAACCCTGCAATTTGGTGTATTCGCCAGCAAATTTCCGGGTCGCGATCAGACGGTATGGACTCTAATTAATCGCAATGATTATGGTGTGCAAGGAAAACAGCTACGAATTCTAAGTGGACCAGGAACCCGGTACTTCGATCTCTGGAGAGGAACGGAACTGCACCCGCAGCGGATTGACGATCACGGGACAGTCGAATTGCCGTTCGATATGGAGCCGCATGGATTCGGTGCTGTTCTCGCGGTGAAGACGGAGCAAGTATCCGCCGCGCTCGAGTCGTTGCTTGCCAGGCTGCGTAGCCTTTCTGCGCGGAAGCTGAGTGAATTCGACGACACATGGGCGGTATTGCCACAACAACAGGTTTCCGTCAGGGCATCACCCGTTTCCAATGCGGCTCCGGAAGGCATGGTGCTGGTTCCCGGCGGGCGATTCAGCTTCCGCGTGAAGGGTGTTGAAGTAGCGGGCAAAAACGATATTGGAGTTGATGTTCAGTATCCGTGGGAGGACGCACCGCGCAGATATCATGATCATCAGATGGAATTGAAGCCGTTCTATATCGATCGCTTTCCCGTCACCAACCAGGAGTTCAAAAGATTCCTCGACGCAACACATTACAGCCCCATGGACACTCACAATTTTCTCCGCGACTGGCACGACCGCACTTTTCCTGAGGGGGGAGCAGATCGGCCGGTTACATGGGTGTCGCTCGATGACGCACGCGCATATGCTCACTGGGCGGGCAAACGGCTTCCGCGTGAGTGGGAGTGGCAGTATGCGGCCCAGGGCAGCGACAGTAGAGCTTACCCCTGGGGCAATGAATGGAACACTTCTGCCGTTCCGGTTCCTAACAAAGGACGCCACATGAGTCATCCGGACGGAGTCGATGCTCACCCACTCGGGGCAAGCCCATTCGGGGTGATGGATATGGTCGGAAACGTATGGCAGTGGACTGACGAGTTCGAAGATCCTCACACCCGCGCTGCCATTCTTCGCGGTGGTAGCCACTACCAACCCTCCGGCTCGATGTGGTACTTCCCCCAGGCGTATCGCCTCGACGAGCACGGCAAGTATCTTCTGATGTCTCCAGGGCTCGATCGCTCGGGTACGATTGGTTTTCGGTGCGTGGTCGATAGCCGGGAAAGCCCCGATGCGTTAACAATTTCCCGGTAATCCATTGGATTCCGTCTTTCGATGGAGAACGCCGCAACGGCTCAGGAACGCATGCAGTCGAGCATGCATATCGGAAAAAATCTTTCCGAAATATTTTGTGCTCGCAGTGGTGCCCGCCACCGCGCACTAGATCGAAGTCGAATTCGCCTAAGCGAGATGGGGGCCATTTATAGGAACTCTCCACAATCGGAACTCGCGAAACTACCAAGGGAGAAATATACGTGCACATGAATGAGAGAAATAGCGCCACCCCTAGTCGGCGAGAGGCACTCGGCACCATCGCCGCTGGTGCCCTAGTCGGCCTCAACGCAATCGACGCCTCTGCGTCCCCGGCGAATAAAATATGCGAAGCTCGGACTCCTGCTTCTCTTCCTAGTCCCGATTCCCCGTTCACGATGGCGCGCTTGCGCGACTATAAGTGCCGCCGTTCCTCCAGTTGGGATCGTACCGGAGGCAATGCCGACTTTGTCGCTGTCGATCCCGGAGCCTCAGTCACGATCCTCAATGTCATGGGCCCCGGCGTCATCACCCACATCTGGTTCACAATAAACTCCTCGGATCAAATGCATCTCAAGAACCTTGTCCTCCGCGCGTGGTGGGACGGCGAACCCTCTCCTTCAATTGAAGTGCCCATCGGCGACTTCTTTGGGCTCATGCTGGGTGACTACTTCGTTTACCAATCCGCTCTTTTGGCAGTCGCGCCGATAAAAGCCCTCAACGCCTACTTCCAGATGCCCTTCGAGTCCGCCGCGCACATCACCCTCACAAACGAGGGGAAGGTCCGTACCGATAACCTCTACTTCGCCATCGACTACACAGCCGTCCCCGCGCTTCCATCCGGCATTGGCCGCTTTCATGCCCAATACCGTCAGGCCGTACCCTGCAAAAAGTCCACCAACGCGAGCGGAAAGAACCTCAGCGGTGAAGAGAACTATGTCTTCCTTGAAGCCACGGGCCGCGGACATTTTGTCGGCGTCACCCATGGTGTTTTGCAAAATGCCGACGGCTGGTTCGGCGAAGGCGACGACATGATCTTCATAGATGGTGATTCCATGCCCACCATCAACGGCACTGGCACCGAGGACTACTACAACGGCGCATGGGGATTCAACGGTAGCCAGTTCGCAAATTTGCGCAACGGTGTGCCATACGTCGTGGATCTCGAACGCACCGGAGGCCGTTACTGCCTCTACCGGTGGCACTCTGAGGGCTTCCTAACCTTTGAGAAATCTATCAAAGTGACCATCGAGCACGGTCATGCCAACGACCGGAGAGACAACTTCTACTCTGTCGCCTACTGGTACCAGACCGAGCCACACGCCGTTTTCCCACCGCTGCCGCCAATCGAAGCCCGCCTGCCGAAGGTTATTATGACGAGCTAAGCGCCTCATCACATCATCCGAATCTCAACCCATGCACGAATCTTCTTGGGCGTCCCATCCGTTCCCCGAGCCCACTCCTGGCAAGCAAACATATGCGGGCCCAAGAGTCGCCACGTTCGGAGCCGAGCCGCAACCCATCACAGCCACCGCACACAAACTCGCCCGAATCATATTTCACATCCTCACCACAAAGCAGTCCTACAACGAGAGCATATTCCAAAAGTCGGAAGAGCAACCCCTGCGGCGGGCGAAGATCCGCCTTCGCAGGCAAGCCGCCCAACTCGGATTCCATGTCATCGCTCCCGAGAACTGTTGATCCTTCCTTGGGCGTCGGGCAGTGTGGAGGAATCCGCGGTTTCCGTTCGACGGTCCGGTCCAAGTTGCGGAAAAACGGAGGGCTTTGATCTGATCCTCTGGAGGCACTGACAAGCGACCGAGATCGTCTATCTATTCATATAGCGTGAATAGGTCCTGAAATGTCGACCAGTGTCATGGGATCTCGCGATCGAGTACATCATTGAAGATCGCCGAACCAATGGGCGTTTACCGATACCGGTCCTGCTAACGGGGGCTTCCCGCGGTGCTGGAAACGTGCGTCGGCGCTTTACCACTCATTCGGGATTCGGTGCACAGTCTCCTATTGACATCCGATATGAGATAGGCTCAATCTATGTATAGGATGTCGATAGGACAAGGCTCCATGAGTTCCAGTCAAACTAATCTCCTCCAAGGCACCCTCGATTTGCTTATCCTCAAATCGCTGAAGACCGGCGAACTGCACGGACTCGGTGTCTCTCGCCGCATCGAGCAGATCACCCGCGGTGCCTTTCAGGTGAAACCTGGATCGCTGTTTCCGGCCCTCCACCGTCTCGAAGAAGCCGGCTGGCTAACCTCCTTCTGGGGAGAGTCGGAAAATAACCGTCGCGCCCGGTTCTACCGCCTCACCAAAGGCGGCGAGCGGCATTTGGGACATGAAGCCGAAGAATGGCAAAAGATCGCCGCCGCTATGTCGCACGCCCTGAAGGCAACCTAGGAGGTTCGCGATGCAGTTCCGCTCTCGACTCGAAAGCCTGATGCGCAATCTTCTCCGCAAACACGAGGTCGATGCCGATCTTGAAGAAGAACTTGAAAGCTATGCCACAATGCTCGCGGACGAAAGGGTCGCCGGGGGCATCTGTCGTCCAGAAGCTCGCCGCAGCACACTCGCTGAACTCGGAGGCATCGAGCATATCAAGCAATCTGTGCGTGACGGGCGCACCGGCATTACCTTCGAACTCCTCTGGCAGGACATACGCTTAGCCCTGCGCCAACTGCGAAAGTCTCCCGGCTTCACCATCACTGCAGTTTTCACACTGACGCTCGCTATCGGCGCCAACGCCGTGGTCTTTGGAGTATTGAACGCGCTCATCCTGCGTCCGCTGAATGTGCCTCAGGCAGAGAGCCTTTTCGTAGTCCAACATGGGAGCGACGTCGCGTCCCACTCCTATCCCGATTATCTTGATCTTCGCCAGCGCAATCGCAGCTTCGACGATCTGGCTGTTTTTGCTATCTCTCAGTCAGGGCTGGATACGGGCAAAGATCCATCCAATGTCTGGCAGTACGAAACCAGCGGAAACTACTTCGACACATTGCGCATTCAACCGTACCTTGGCCGATTCTTCCACGATTCCGATGTGCATGGCCCAAACAGCGCGCCATATGTCGTGCTCTCCTACGCATATTGGCACGGCCATTTTCAGGACGATCGTACCGTGGTGGGCCGCGTTGTTCGGCTCAACAGGCATCCATTCACCATCCTTGGCGTGGCGCCTCCAGGGTTCCAGGGGACCATCTTGTTTTTCGTTTCGGATATCTTCGTGCCCGTCGTGAACCATGAGCAGTTATTCGGCGACAAGATGATATTGAACGCGCGCGGGATCCGTTGGATGTTTGAGATGGTGGGACGTCTGAAGCCGGGAGTCACTCCGGCGCAGGCCACTGCCGATCTGAACTCCGTGGATTCGTATCTGAAAAAAAGCTATCCCAAAGAGGAAAGTAATGACCCTTATACGCTGGCGCGGCCTGGTCTTCATGGCGACTATTTGAATGGGCCAACGCGGACTTTTCTCACCGGGTTGATGCTTCTCTCGGGTTTGATACTGTTGGCGGCCTGTGCCAACCTGGGCAGCCTGTTTGCGGCGCGGGCCGCCGACCGTTCTCGCGAAGTGGCCTTGCGCCTGGCCCTTGGTTCGAGCCGCAATCGCATTTTGCGGCAGCTGTTCACCGAATCCGTGCTGCTTTCGCTCGCTGGAGGCGTAGCGGGACTGGTGGCGAGCATTCTGCTTTTGCGCCGGTTGAGCGTGTGGCAGCCATTTCCGCGATTCCCTCTCCATGTGCCGGTGAGTCCGGATGCTAACGTTTATTTGGTAGCGTTGGTCTTGGCGTTGGTCAGCGGAGCTCTATTCGGAATTGTTCCCGTGCGCCAGATTCTCCGGGCCAATCCATACGAGATCGTCAAAGCGGGATCGACAGGCGCGTTCGGGCGCCGAATTACCGCGCGAGACGTATTGCTTGTCGTCCAAATTGCAATCTGTGCCGTGCTGGTCACTTCGTCGATGGTTGCTGTGCGGGGACTCATGCGCTCCATGCACAGCAACTTCGGTTTTGAGCCGCGGAACGCGATGTTGGTAGATACCGATCTGACGACAGCAGGCTACAGCGGCGAAAAAGTACCCGCAATGCAACGGCGCATGATCGATGCCATACAAGCGATTCCTGGCGTAGATTCCGTAGGATCGGTGAATTATCCGCCGTTAGAGCCCCCCGGTACTTGGCAAGGGCTTGTCTATACCGACACGACCGAGGATCTGAGCCCATCAAATGCCGCGGCAGACCCGAATATGTTCAACATATCTCCAGACTACTTCCGCGCATCCGGGACATCTTTATTGGCGGGGCAGAGCCTTCTCATGGCATGACGACACAAACGCCCCGCGCGTAGCAGTGGTGAACCGGGAGTTTGCAAGCAAGATCCTGGGCTCCGTACCGCACGCTGTCGGCCTGTATTTCAAGCTCCAAGATGGCACGCGCGTGCGGGTGGCGGGTCTGGTCGAAGACGGAAAATACGCGAACCTCACCGAAGCCCAGAAGCCCGCGATGTTCTTCCCCCTCCTGCAGTCCCCGGCTAGTTGGACATGGCTGGTGGTGCGCTCGACCCGCGACCCGCGGGAACTTGCCGTTGCCATGAGAAGTGTGCTCCGGGAGATCGACCCTGGGATGGTTCTGGCAATTCGCCCGTGGAGCACAGAACTGGGCGGAACTTTGTTCCCCTCGCGCATGGCGACAATATCGCTGGGTGTGCTGGGCATGATGGGCGCGATGCTTTCGATCACCGGCATCTTCGGAATGGCTGCCTACTCGGTGAGTAAGCGGCTCAAGGAGTTGGGAATTCGCGTGGCTCTCGGCGCGCAACGGAAGGAAGTGTTGCAGGCCGCGCTGGGACGTGCGTTCAAACTGTTGGCGATTGGTTCGGGGGTTGGATTGGTTCTAGGTCTGCTTGCGACGAAGGTGCTGGCTTTCATTGTGTATCAGGCAACGCCGCGCGATCCCCTGGTCTTGGCGGGTGTTGTCCTGGCGATGCTACTGTTGGGCCTCGTGGCCACTTGGCTTCCGGCGCAGCGTGCGCTAGGGGTCAATCCTCTGATCCTGCTGCGCGAGGAGTGAGCCGGGGGTCGCTTCTATGTCGCCGTACTACGGGCTTCTTGGCCCATTAGCCATTCCATAGGACAAGGAAGTGGCTACATAAACTTAATCATCCGGACTCGCAGCCGTCGGCGACAATCAGTTACCGCGTAACCCACTTTTCGTCAAAGTGGCCAATTTCGGCCTCCGCTGGCTACCCCGAAGCCGGCAGCAAACACAGGATTGCTGAACTATCTGACTTCTTCCTGAGCCAAATCCGATCGCGATTTCGCTTTGTCAAGTAAGAGTGAGAAGTTAAGTCGCTCTTCCAAACTGCGGCTTTACCCAAACGCCCACGTAGCGAACTCTCGTGCTAATTGTTCACCTTCGGTTCGGACGAAACCCGTCGTAGGTCGGACTGGAGATTGACAACAAGGCGCGGAAATCATCGGAAAGGAGGACGTCCATGCGTCAATCGTATCCGTCTCGACTGTCAATCGTCTTCTCTCTGTCTCTGGTGCTCGGCTGTGCCGCCGCGCTTCTAGCCCAAGACCAGGCCAACGAAATCGTCTGCACCTCAACCACCGGGTGCACGACCGGGTTCATCCCCATATTCTCCACCAGCGGAGGAAGCGCCAATGTCGGCAATTCGCTCTTTAGCC
>Ga0206941_10333_pt1 | contig 10481 bp, 8 predicted proteins | sample Alteio_BWOrgHeat_9_FD_153251 | JGI IMG/M metagenome (GOLD analysis project Ga0206941, IMG submission 153251) | Enriched cells from forest soil in Barre Woods Harvard Forest LTER site, Petersham, Massachusetts, United States -... | ecosystem: Environmental > Terrestrial > Soil > Temperate forest > O...
CGCAGCGCCTGCCCGCCGCAGGCAACACGCGGTAGCCGGCTCGCTGGTAGTCGTCACGATACATCCAGGCAATCGCCATGAAGTGGGGAAATTGCCATAGAAACAGAATGCCGAAAAGGATCCACGCTTCGGAGCTCGGATGCCCCGAGACTCCCGCCCAGCCGATTAATGGCGGCATTGCTCCGGGGATCGCTCCGATGAGCGTACAAGCCGGCGACTTTCGCTTAAGCGGTGTGTAGATCAAGAGATAGGAAGTGAGCGTAAACAGCGCCAGTGCGCTTGCAAGTAGACTCACCTTATCCGCCAGGAACGCTATTCCCGCCCCAGCCAGGATGAGCCCGAACGTAAGGCCGAAAGAGGCCCTTAGACGCCGTGTAGCAAGCGGACGACGAGCTGTCCGCCGCATCTGTGCGTCGAAGCGCCGTTCGATATATTGATTCAGTGCCGCGGTGCCGCTTGCTACGAGGAGTGTCCCGAGGAGCGTGCATGCCAAGAGGGAGAAGGGAAAATGGCCACGCTGGTGTGTTTGACCCAGATAGAAACCGGTGAAGGTGGTCAATGCGATCAGGAAGTTCACTTCCGGTTTGGTGAGCGTCCAACAGTCAGAGATTGTGGAGTAAATGCGCACAGCAAGGGCCAGTGCTTTACCGGAGACTCCGGGACTTCTAGTCCGACCCGGGTCTCTGTCATTGTGGGAGACTTCTAACTCGGCTCGTTGTTCTAGCATGAGTACTCCCCTAATCTGCCTTGAACGTCACTTCTTTACGGCGTTCACGACGGCCGAGCTGACGATTAGCCGCATTGTCGTGATAACCGACCGATAGACTACGAATCTTCTCTCTGCGGCCCCATCGAGCGGGCTGCAGAACCCCGTCCGTACAGAACAGACATCGGGGCAGCCTCTCGGCCATTCATACTCCCGCGGCCCGATGATGAGCTTGACTCCTGTCTCTTCAATGTCGATCCTCACTTCAATCGTCGGATGCAAAGCGAGGATCGGAAGACAGTCATCGTCGATAGCGTAGTGTTCGCCAGTAAGGCTATACATGGCTTGACCTCCATGAGTTCGCTTGTTCGACTGAGGCGGGGGTGGCGATCAGACAAAGTGGTTACCTGGTCAGAGTGGAACTTCTTACCTCAGTACTGAGCGATGCTACCGCTGAAACAGGCAATAGAGAATTACATCTTCCTGCTAGTGGCAAGCGTCGCCGTAGGCATCCCCAAACGCCACGTTGACACGCTGTACTGCACTGAGAACATTGGCGGACTCGATGACTCAGCCATTGAGCTCTTCGTCTTACGTACGATCGCCGACGCGCAATGGGCAACTCCGGGCAGAGAAGGGCCGGGAGGTTGGAACTAAAATGAGCTTCTTCTTGGTGCGCCAGAGCCAACTCCAGCAAGCAAGTTGCGTCCTCTCACTTAAGTGGTCAGTCAATGGGCCCACGGGGGGCATCCGAGGCACATGATTCTCCACAGCATTTGGAACGGATGTGGATTAGATCGATCATCGTGGCGGAAGGCCATGTCGCGTTACTAGGAACATGTAATAGCGTCCCCATTGACGTATCGATAGCATGAGCATGTGTGGTGGCCGAGACGGCGCGTGATCGGATGAGTCGTACGAAGAGTGAGCAAAGATGGAGAGCGTTCGCGACAAGAGATCTGGTCCAGACTCTCCGGGGCACGGTGACCCTCCAAAGTAGCCCATCAACTCCGATCAGCGAGGAGATCGATCGATGGTCGATTGCCTCCATTAAATAAGTGAACACGATCTAACCTCGACCGACCTGCGATCTGCGCGCAGTCAGCGCATTTTGCTGTAGCAATCTGGTGCCACAGCGAATCAGAAGAACCTTGGAGGGATCCATGTCCGAAACACAGAGTCAAGAAATTAAAAAGCCGAAGGTACTACCGAAGCCCAATAGCGATTTCTATCAGGTCTTTCAGTTGCTGTCTGAATCCGAACAGCAGACGGTCTCGAAGGTGCGGGCATTTATGGAAAAGTCCGTCGCCCCCGTCATCAACGATTTCTGGGCGAAGGATTCCTTCCCGTTCGACCTTTTACCGGCTTTCCGGGATCTCCACATTGCGGGAGCGGGTTACGACGGTTATGGGTGTGCAGGGGGGAGCAATCTTCTGGCCTGTTATCTCGCCATGGAGATTGCGCGGATCGACTGCTCCTTCGCCACCTTCTTTGGTGTGCATAGCGGCCTCGCTATGGGATCCATCTTCCTTTGCGGGTCGGAAGAGCAGAAGCAAAAATGGTTGCCGCCTATGGCGCGGTTGGAGAAGATCGGATCCTTCGGTTTGACTGAGCCCCTGGTAGGCTCTGGTGCTTCAGGTGGTCTGGGGACTACAGCACAGAGGGAAGGAGACAGTTGGATTCTGAATGGTCAGAAGAAGTGGATTGGTAACTCTACGTTTGGAGATTTAACCGTCATTTGGGCGAGGGACCTGGCCGATGGCCAGGTGAAGGGCTTCATCGTTGAGAACAAGAGCCCTGGATTCAAGGTAGAAAAAATCCAACACAAAATGGCACTACGCGTGGTCCAGAACGGATTGATTACCCTCGAAAACTGCGTGGTACCCGAGGAGAATCGCCTGCAGAATGACGCGTCCTTCCGCGATACGGCTCGCGTACTCCGGGTGACACGCGGCTTCGTCGCATGGGAGGCTGTCGGGTGCCAGATGGGCGCCTATGAGAACGCATTGAAATACGCACAGACTCGTGAACAGTTTGGGAAGCCAATCGCTTCCTTTCAACTCGTTCAAGACCTCCTAGTGAAGATGATCGGCAACATCACTGCGTGCCAATGCATGGTCGTCCGTCTCTCGCAACTACAGGATCAGGCCAAGCTTGCCGACGAACATGCGTCTCTTGCCAAGGCATTTTGCACAGTCAAGATGCGCGAGACGGTCGGTTATGCGCGAGAGATTCTTGGTGCGAATGGAATCCTTCTTGACTATAACGTGGGCCGCTTCGTTGCAGACTCTGAAGCGATCTACTCCTACGAGGGAACGCGCGAGATGAATACTCTTATCGTTGGCCGTGCAATTTCGGGGTTTAGCGCTTTCATCTAAACTCCCCAGTCGACTGTTACTGACCGAGTTCGAGGCATTGATGATCTACACCCATTCCATTGGCCGTGCTTTGCAATATTTCCCGGATCACAAAGCTGTCCTGCAGGGCGGTCAGTCCTTCACCTTTCTTGAACTGGACGTCAGGGTGAGGAGGATCGCCGCGGCACTTCGGCGTCGCGGTCTGCGGAGTGGGGAACGGCTCGCCTTCTTGATGCCAAACGGGGTGGATTACATCGAACTCGTGTATGCATGCAGTCTGCTTGGGGTGATCGCCGTGCCTATTAACACCCGTTATGTCGGCGCCGAAATCGATCGGCTGCTGGAGGATTCGCAACCACGCGGCCTTATCCGCCATTCGACGTTTTCCGCTCCGACTGTGCGACCCGATTGGGAACACGTGATTGATCTCGAACCCCTCGACGAGACTGACGAACAGCCGCATACAGAAGAGTTTTACGATCCTGATGCGATTCTCGTGCTCCTTTATACGAGCGGAACAACAGGACAACCCAAAGGGGCCGCGCTTACGCACTCGAACGTCTTCTCAAACATTTATGAACTCAACTATTGGCTGGAGTACCGGGAAAAGGCTGTCTTTCTTCATGCATCGCCAATGTTCCATATTGCCGATTTTCCGGCAATGTTCGCGGCCCCTGTCTTCGGCGCCGCACAGATGGCTTTACCGCACTTTGACCCTGCGTCGTTCTGCGCATCCGTTCAGGCAAATGGAGTGTCGCACACCGTTCTCGTCCCTTCCATGATCAATACGCTTTGCCAATTTGAAGAACTTCATAGGTACAACCTGGAATCTCTGGATGTGCTGGCCTATGGGGGCTCACCAGTCGCTCCGGCACTCATCAAGGACATACGCAGGCTTCTTCCGAAGGCAAGGCTGCTGCAAGTCTACGGGTTGAGCGAGGCAGGTTTCCTGACGGGGTTAACAGATGCTGAACATACCAATGACAGACTTCAGTCGTGTGGACGCGCCTGCCCCGGCATCGATCTGAGAGTCGTCCATCCAAATGGAGGACCAGCGGTTTCCGGCGAACTGGGCAACCTGGTAGCACGAGGCCCGGGCATCATGGTGGGCTACTGGCGCGACATCGACGAAGACCTACCGAAGGATGAATCTTCTGTCGACGAAACCACAAAGGCATTCTCTGGCGGGTTCTTTCAAACCGGAGACATCGGCTTTCAAGACAAAGAGGGCTACTTCTACATCGTCGATCGCGAAAAAGAGATGATCGTCAGCGGTGGGGAAAATGTCTACTCCGGTGAAGTCGAGGCCGCCATTTACGAGATCCCCGAAGTGAAAGAAGCTGCGGTGTTCGGCATCCCGGATGAGAAATGGGGAGAGTTGGTGGCCGCGGCCGTTGTTCTTCGACTGGGAACCAACCTGTCTGCAGAAGATCTTCAGCAGTACTGCAAGACGCGGATTGCCTCATACAAGGTCCCCAGCCATATCGAGTTCATGACAGAGGACCTCCCTAAGTCCGGGTCGGGCAAGATTCTGAAACGAGTGTTACAGGAGAAATATTGGGCCGGGCAACCCAGGCGAGTGTGATGCGCCGGTCGTCCTCTAGAGAATGTGAAAACCGAAGCAGATCCAGAACGTTGTGACGAGCTTCGCTCTTCAAGATGACGAACAAATAGGGATGTTGGAGATCTAATGAGCGAAAACCAAATCTTTTCAGGAATTAAGGTAGTTGACCTTGCGAGCTTCATCGCGGGTCCCGCAGCAGCGACGATCCTGTCCGACTTCGGCGCGGAGGTCATCAAGGTCGAGCCGCCCGAAGGAGAGCTGTGGAGAAACGGGCATAAGATCCCTCCACAGCCGCATTCAAAAGAGCCTTATCCCTTCGAATTGGCTAATCGAAACAAACGTGGCGTTGCGCTCAATCTGAAGGCTGCGAACGCGCAGCAGATCCTCGAGCGGTTAGCCAAGTGGGCAGACGTGTTCATCGTCAATACGCCGCATCCCGCGCGAAAAAAATTGAAGCTCGAATATGACGATGTCGCGCAGTGGAATCCGCGTCTGATCTATGCAGATCTCACCGGCTTTGGGGAGAAAGGTCCGGACGCCGCTCTTCCTGGGTTCGATCTTACGGCCTTCTGGGCGCGAAGTGGTTTGTTATTTATGACGCGCGATGCTGGAGAGCCGCCAACATGGCCCGTGGCTGGGAGCGGCGATAATGCGACTGCGATCGCCGTTTATGGCGCAATCGTGACTGCTCTTTATCGTCGCGAACGCACCGGCAAAGGATCCTACGTCACGACTTCGCTCCTCGCGGCAGGTGTCTGGTCGGCCAGTGTCTTCATCCAGGCCGCTCTATGCGGCGCGAGTTTCTATGGGCTGCACGACCGAGCACATCCGGCAAATGCAGGTTTGAACATGTATCGTTCTTCCGATGGCACTTGGTTCGTTGTGGTAGCTACTCCGGACAAGGTACCCGCTGTTCTAAAAGCGCTGGGGCGTGAGGATATCCTGACGGATCCGCGATTCTCGGATCCCGCTAAGCTGGCGCAGAACCGGCCGCAACTGACGGCAATGCTCGATGAGATCTTTGGTTCGCAGCCAATGTCGCATTGGTACGAGGTCTTCAACGGCGTTCACGTCCCCTTCGGCGCCGTGCGTGAGCCGCAGGAAGTCGTTAATGATCCGCAACTACGAGCGAATGACATCGTCGTTTCGTTCGAAGGAGCTGGCGAGAAGTTGACCTCAACCATCAGCAGTCCTATTCAAGTGCACGGTGTCACTAAGGTGCCCGCAAGGCGCGCGCCGGGAATCGGCGAGCATAACGATGAAGTGCTGAAGGAACTTGGATTCACAAGTGACGAGATTGCAGACCTGCGTGCCAGCGGAGCAGCACCGCAGGCGGCGCATGCTGAGGTGCCAACGGACGCGGCGGGGAACCCCATTTAGGAGAGAGGAGAAGTTTCATGAGTGCTACAGAAGGGTCTACCAGCTTCGAAAACATCACGTACGAGGTCAAAGGTTCGACCGCCTATATCACCATGAATCGCCCGAAGGTGATGAACGCGCTCAACAGGAAGACCGTTGAAGAGCTCAACGCTGCTTTCCATACTGCGAAGGACGACGCCACAGTCAAAGGCGTCATTCTGACCGGAGTTGGAGAGAAGGCGTTCATTGCAGGCGCCGATATCGCTGAGCTCTCGGCGATCGACGGGGAGCAGGCAGGCGAATTCTCCGAGAGGGGCCAGGAAACGCTCTTGTTCATCGAGACGCTTGGCAAGCCTGTGATTGCGGCAGTGAATGGCTTTGCCTTGGGGGGCGGTTGTGAGACGGCGATGGCATGCACGATTCGTATCGCGACAGAAAACGCGAGATTCGGTCAGCCCGAGGTCAAGCTCGGCATTATCCCTGGTTATGGTGGGACGCAAAGACTACCGCGGCTCGTTGGCAAAGGCCGCGCTCTACAACTAATTCTCACCGGTGACCTGATCGATGCTCACGAGGCCCATCGGATTGGACTCGTGAATGAAGTCGTTTCAGCAGGAGACCTGATATCGCGCTGTGAGGCCATTCTTAAACAGATCGCTGCAAATGCTCCGGTTGCGATCCGGTATTCCATCGACGCTGTGAACGAGGGGGTTGAAACAAACATTGCTTCAGGACTGAAGCTCGAGGCGAAGTACTTTGCACTTGCGGCTGGCACCGAGGACCGGAAGGAAGGAACCTCTGCTTTTGTTCAGAAGCGCGCACCGCAATTCCAGGGTAGGTGATAGACCCGGCCAATGTTTATGCGCTAGCCCGCTAATGGGGGAGTCGCGGCTAGCGGGCTAGCGCCCTGTCCAAGGCCCAGAAGTTGACTAGAGGGCTGAGCAAACTCAATCTACTGAGCGATCGCACGCGCCCTCTCCAATCCTGTCTTCTTATCAATGAGTTGACCACTCGTCAAGAATCGAGCTGTCAAGTACACGGCGGGAACGAGAAACACCAGAGAGCCCATCACCCACATGAATGCTCCTGCCGCGATCTGGTCCTTCAACGCATCTAGCCCGAACGGCCGGTCGACAAGTGCATAGCTCGGATAGAGCAAGCGGCCCGAAAAACACAGAAATGCTGACAAGCCCGTGTTTACGAGATCCGATATCAACAGATACGGAATGATCATCCAGGGGTTGAATCGTCGTCCTGCCGGCCAAGGCTGCACAATGGGCCACCAAAACAAGACACTCGTCAGAAAAAAGCAGAAGTGCTCAAGGTTATGCCAGCCTTCCGAGGCTAGCGCGAATTCGTAGGCTCTTGGGATATGCCAACCCACATAGGCCAAGTTCATCGCAAGCCACGCAACAGGAAGGCGCGAAAACAGCTCCTGGACGCGATGCGCAACTACCGATCGTAAGAGGGGACCGCCGATCCACCGCACGATCGAGCGGGGAAGTCCACGCAGCATGGGAACGAGAGGGCAGCCTAGCACGATGAGCGGAGGCGCCACAGACATCAGCACGAAGTGCTGCGCCATGTGCATGAACAGCAGAGTCTCGCTGAATGTATCGAGTGGAGACGAAACGGCCACGAAGATGGCAAAAATTCCCGCGAGGAACGACAGAAGCCGCCACACGGGAATCGTCTCAGGGCGAGTGCGCCTAAGAGCAAGCCAACCTCGTACATAGACGAGGCTGACGGCGACAAGGGCGCACGTGACCCAGGGAGGGATGTCCCAATTGGTAGAGAGACTTAGCCAAGAGGTCTGCAACTAATCTCCTTCACGGTTTGGGAACGGGTTCTGTCATGGCTGCCTGATGCGACGCATCGACGGCGGCTGGCTGATTAATCGGGTGCAGCGTCTCGAGGAACTGGACAAGCGCGGTGGTTTCGGGGGGACTCAGATTCTTGCCGTATGCGGGCATGTTGCCGCCTCCCTGAAGAACCTGGCGGATTAGTTGATCCTCGGTGAGGCGTGTTGCGACGAGATCCAGAGCAGGGCCGCGTTGTCCGCCCACGCCCGCAATCGAATGGCAGTTACGGCATTGCTTTGACTGAAAGACGATTGCGCCTTGCCGCTGAAGCGGGCTCGCATCGTGCGTATATCGGATGGGAACCGGTGGGCCTCCACTCCATGCGTTCATCTTAGGACTCCATGGCGTGAATGTGCCAAGGTGCGTGAACGCACCCCACGCAACGGCGATCGAGGTCAACATAATGATCGCGATGGGGCGTTTGTGCCAACTCTTCTCACCTTCTCCCGCATAAAACGGAAGGGCCACGAGTCCAGCGATTCCAAGTACAGGAGCGATTAGCAGAAATGGAGTCTCAAGGCTCGGAGGAAGATAAGACAAAACGGCATAAAGCCACAGGAAGAAGAAATCAGGTTTTGGGGCGGTCTGAATGATCGTTGGATCCGGCTGGCCCCCAGGTCCGTAGGGGCCGAATACTGCCGCGCAAACGGCAACAGCCGCGAGAATTGCCGCGGAAAAGAATGCGTCCTTCCACACTGCGCCCGGCACAAATGGCCGACCGTCCTTCTTCGTGAGTTCGTGATATTCTGTGACGTACGTGGAGCGGCGAACGATACGGCCGGGCATAGGCCATTCGTTGATGCCGAGCTTGAGTACCATCCAGACGTGAAGGCCAACGAACGCCAGCAGCATTCCTGGAACGACGAAGACGTGGAATGCAAAGAATCTCGACAACGTGGCGCCGGCGATGATCGGACCGCCTAGCATCATGTGGACCAAGGTATTGCCAACGAACGGAACTCGGCTCGCGATCGATGCACCGATACCAAGTCCCCAATATGCGTCCTGGTCGAAGCGCAACACCTGCCCCGTAAACGCCATTCCAAGAGTCAAGAGAAGCAACAACACACCGACAATCCAGGTCAGCTCTCGCGGAAATTTATACGCGCCGAAAAGAAAAACCTGTGCCATGTGGATCAACACCACAGCGACCATGAAGTTCGATCCCCAGCCGTGCATTGCGCGCAAGAACCAGCCGAGAGTCAATTGGTGATTCAAGATGTTGAGACTGTTCCACGCCTGGCCAGCCGAGGGAACATATACCAACGCAAGCAGGATGCCAGTGACTATCTGCAACATCAGGAGGACAAATGCTGCGCTTCCGAAGACATACCACCAACTGGCAGTCTTATTCGGAACAGGGTGAAGCGCCATCTCCTTGACGGGTTCCCCAAGCTGGAGCCGACTGTCGAACCAGTTGTAAAGGGCCTTCAGCCGGCGCATGGTGATCCTCCCTGAGCATTCTCGATCTGAACGAGCTTGGCGGTATTCGACAGGGTGGGCATCCGGCCTGCATTGATCTGAAGCTTCCCAACAATGATCTTGGTCTCGTACGTGAACAGTCCGCGTTCAGGCGGACCTGAAGCCCGACTACCGTCCGAGTAGTAGGCCCCGCCGTGACAGGGACACATGAACAATTGCGACTGCGGGAACCATCGGACTGGACATCCCAGGTGAGCACAGTTGATGGCAAACACCTGAAACTCCTTTTCCGAGATCCGGCGTACCCAGCAGGCGATGCGATCCGTTTCGCCATCCCATTCCCGGCTCACTGGATTCGTGAACTTCGCCAAACGAGTCTCACCGACAGGAAAGGTTTCAACAGACCCTAGCGACACCCAGGACTTGTATGCGTCGTCAGGTTTCACGGGGGAGAGCAGGTACTTGACTACCGGCACCGCGACAGCAGCGCCGACGACAGCGTTGAAGAGCGCCCCGACTTTGAGTAACAGCCACCGCCGCGACACAGTCAAAGGGTCTACGGGCGTGAGCTCTTCTTCGTTCTGTTCGACAGGCAGTTCCAATTCACTCACAAATCACCTCGTGATATTTGTCTCGGGGTACGGCTGGCCCGGAGTGTCGCTTCGTAGCGAATGCAGGTATGCGACGATGTCGCTTACGTCCTGATCGTTCAATGGCTGGCCGGGTTGGACCTGCTTCCAATCCGGCTGTCCAATATCCGGTCGGCCCGCAATGACGATGGTCCGCAAGCACTGGTCACTTATCAGGGCGAGGTAGCTGGTGTCGGTGATCCTCTGTTGCCCTTGTTGATGGCACGAGGAACACTTCACCTGGAAGATTTGGTGGCCCTGCTCAGCGTTGCCGATGGTGCCGGAAGAGTACGGCGGTATGTCATGTACCTTTTGATTCGCGTGAGCCCATCGCGAACGCATACCGGCAACGAGTGTGTCCACCTGTTGCGGCGTGAGGAATCCGCCTGCCGACTCACCGAAGGCGGCCATCTCGGTTCCGGGCATGCCCAGGGTGATCCAGCGCCTCAAAGATGCGTCATCGACCAGTGCCTGATAGTTCGGATTGGCCAGATCGAGGGCTGGCCCCCCGGAACCGTTTTCGCCATGGCAGGCCGAGCAATTCTGCTTGTAGAGACGATCGAACGACACTACCTCCTCGGG
>Ga0206941_10334_pt1 | contig 10437 bp, 8 predicted proteins | sample Alteio_BWOrgHeat_9_FD_153251 | JGI IMG/M metagenome (GOLD analysis project Ga0206941, IMG submission 153251) | Enriched cells from forest soil in Barre Woods Harvard Forest LTER site, Petersham, Massachusetts, United States -... | ecosystem: Environmental > Terrestrial > Soil > Temperate forest > O...
TCTCGGTACTGCGTCTGGGATGACGATTGATGTCGGCACAATTGGACCTGGCCCCTCTGGATCTGCTGATTCCACCTTAAATATCCCTGGATCTTGGAGTAATCCGTCCATCAGCAGGGGGACCTCCGTTGCGGGGGTGTGGGCTCGCCCTTCAGCCGCCGGCCCGGACCGGAATTTCTTACCCTACTGTTACTCGACAATCCCGGCTGTGACAACTGCAGTACGCTTCTCCGGCCGTTTGTATCAGTTTCTGAACTCGGGGGGGGGCTGGCGAAACGCTACCGCTAGACGTTCCCCCGTCCGCTGTAGGCGGCGTCACCGTTAATTACCTTCAAACTGGTGATCAATGTCCGTACACTAATGCTTCGGGTGGCCCATTCAGCGAGACTGTTGCTAGTTTAGTGATTACAGACCTGGGGGTTGAAATATATCGCGAAGACATCAATGTTGTAGGCGTCTGGCAAGTATCAACGTGCTCTGTTACTACCCGAGAGTACGACTTTGGGGAGCTAACTTCTCTTGCTCCTAATAAGGTCCTCGGGGTGATCCCTTTTCCACTGGCTGCTGATTGCAATGGGCGCTACCCATCCGAGACCCCGACACACGTCACGTTTTCCTCACCTCACGTTGACGTGCGCAACTCAGGTTTCTTAGACCCATCTGTGCCAGGGATTTATATGCAGATTCGGGATTCCGCTACCACCTATCTGCTTGACCCAGGATATCCCTACGCTCTTAGTAGGGGTGAGAATTTCGATGCTCGTCTGGTGCAGACGGCCTCGGATGTGTCTGGGTCATTTTCATTCGTTATTGATGTCACACTCTCATACGATTAGTTCAACAACCTCTTTACTCTTTCTCCTTCTGTACAGGGGCACAGGAAACTGTGCCCCTGGTAACTATTCCTCGAACAATCATCCCCCACCGTCCGCCACCCGTGCTCTCCTACTAATGGCAATGACTATGAGCGATTCATCTTTTGTCTCGAGGTGTAACACTTGCAAACTGGACTGAAACACCCCGAGTTGACTGTGGCGGCGGCTCCGGTTGTAGAAACGGCGCCTTCTGTGAGACGCAGCTTCCGCTCGTGCCAATGCCTCGGGCCTTGTCCCCCCTAACCTGATGCGATTCTTTTTCTGTGAACTGACGAACGCTTCGGCCACCGCATTATCCCTGCTGTTGCATACGCCGGATCATACGCGGGGCCAGATTGTTGGCTCTACAGAACCGTTGCCAGTTGTCGCTGCCGTACTATTTCGATACGCGCTATCGCGCGGCAGCTTTCATGCTCCCGCGAGACCGTTCGCAGATATATCCGTAGCCCACTGCCCGTAGCGGATATGCGCTATAAGCCTCGCGCACCGAAACCCTGCAAGCTTGACACGCTCAAGGCCACGTCCTTGGTCGTGTCACCGTCTCCAGGTCGCACTGGATACCCGCCAGTGTGCTACTGCCCGAGATCCGACAACGCGGTTACGATGGCGGCTACAGCATGCTGACGGCATTCCTGCCCCCCATTAAGCAGCCTGTTTCCGAGGAAGCCGCTCGTTTTGAGACCGAACCCAGCGTACAGATGCAGGTTGATTTTACTGTTATCAGGCGTGGTCATAATCCGTTGCCGGCCTTCGTCGCCACGTTGGGCTGGAGCCGCGCAACTTTCGTCAAGTTCTACAGCAAGCAGGATTCCGCTGCCTGGGGTTATGGCATAGAGTCAGCGCTCAAGTTCTTCGGCGGGACGCTATATAAGTTCCTGTTCGACAACGCCAAGACCATCATTATTGAGCGAAATGTCTACGGCCCTGGCAAGCATCGTTGGTACCCGCAGTTGATGACCCGGCCGCTGAGAAGTATGGCTTTACCCCCAAGGTCTGTCGCCCATATCGCGCCAGGACCAAGGGCAAGGTGGCGCTGTTTAACCATTACCTCAAGAACAGTTTTGTCATCCCCTTGGCCGCCACCTTCCGGCAAGCAGGGCTGGTACTGGATGTGTCCGCCGCCAATCGGCCGCATTGGCGAGTGGCTGGTCACCATCGCCAACACCCGTGTTCATGGTACCACTGGCGTACCGCCTGAACAGCGCATGCCACGTGAGCGGCAGCACTACTACCGTTACCGAAGGTGATGCTGGCATTGCCTGCTCCCGTCCCAACGTTCAACCAGCGTCCGGTGCCGACCGAGAGCCTGCAACATCCGCTGGCAACGTACCAGGCCTTGCTGGGGATGCAGCCGTGAACCTCCAGCATGACTCTTTGCGAACAACTCAAACTCGACAGACTGTAGGCAGTGTGGCCGGGCGTAGCAAAGGCAACCAGCGACAACGGCGGTACGCATACCGACTTCCTGAAAGCGGTTTTGCAGCTCCAGCATGATGGCCTGAACGAACGGCGTCGGCAGACCATTTTGCGGTTATCAGGTCTGCCGGTGATAAAAACGCTGGAGCAGTTCGATTACACCTATGCCAGTGGCGTGCCGCGAAGTAAGAGCCAGGAGTGGTCGGGGCTGGTGTTTATCGAACGTTAGGAGAACGTTGTCCTGCTCGGGCCTTCTGGCGTCGGCAAGACGCACCTTGCGACCGCTATTAGCTATAAGGTCGCAATGGCGGGTTTAAGCATTCGGTTCATCACCGCAGTCGACATGATGTTGCAACTCATGGCGTCGCACCGTCAGGGTGATTTGAAGGGTTACTTGAATCGCGTAGTAGGTAAGCCAAAATTGTTGTTCATCGACGAAGTGGGGTATCTGCCGTTAGGTAAAATGGAAGCGAATCTGTTCTTCCTGGTTGTCGCTAAACGGTATGAATCAGGCAGCGTCATTCAGACCAGTGCGCAGTGGTCCGGAATATTTGGTGATGATGAGACGTTGACGGCGGCGATGCTGGATCGGCTGCTTCATCATGCCCATATTGCGCAAATCAGCGGCCAAAGCTATCGACTGAAAGATAAGCTGAAAAGCGGTCAACTCTAGAAGAAAACTAAAGCAGCAACTCCCGAGTAATCCAGATGGGAGTGGGTCAGTTTTACTTTGGCAGAGTGGATTAGAATTCAATCGGTACTGACAACACTCTTTTAAGTCATCTTAAATAACTCTGAGGTGTCTGTTAAACCCGTAGCGATTCACCATGTTTTGTCAGGAAGGCCGTAGCGAGCATGGTTTAATATATAGAGGAAACAGACAGTTACTATAGTGAATAATTAAGGGGCACAGCTTAGCTCATAAAAGGTCGTTCTGAAAAGAAGTGATTTGATGTCCCAACCATGTGCGATTGGTTATTTTTAAGATAATTGTTATGGAGTAACACGCCTTGTGTTGCTATATTGTTTAGCTATTGTAATGTGATTGCCAAAACAACCACATCATGAACATGTCGAACTTAGGAGGATTAATATCAATAAATGATAAAAGTAATCTAACAAAATCAATAAGAGTGTAAAAAACCATTATTAATGCCAAAACATCATTTTAAGCGGTGTTTAATTTATGCCGTCTATACCTTGCACTATAAATACGTAGGGCGTTAAGTAGTTGTATTAGGTAATTATTTAATAATATTGCATTCTTCAATAAACTATTTTCGTACTTAAACTTGGCGATTCGTCATGGTTCGCCTTCCTTTGGGAGTAATTAAAATGGAACAAAAGTCTATATTTATCACTGGTGCGGCCTCCGGGATCGGGAGAGCGACGGCTATTCTATTCGCGAGAAATGGCTGGATTGTTGGTTGTGGTGATATAAATGAACAGGAGTTAAAAAAACTAAAGGATGAGGTAAATAGTTCTCGATTTTTTACGTACACCTTAAATGTAGTTAATGAAAAAAATTACATTGATGTTTTAGCCTCGTTTTGGCACGATTCTGGAAAACGACTTGATATTTTATTTAACAATGCTGGAATAGGCATTATGAAGCCGTTTGAAGAAACTAGCTGGCATGAGTTCTCAAAAACCATTGACATTAACTTAATTGGCGTGTTTTTAGGCATTAAAATTGCACTCCCCTACCTGAAGCTTACTGAGGGCTCAATGTGTATCAGTACAGCATCAGCCTCCTCACTGTTTGGAACGGCTGGGTTAGCAGCTTATTCGGCGACTAAACACGCAGTCAAAGGAATTACTGAGTCTCTTCATATTGAACTCAAGGAACATGATATTTATGTAACTGATGTTATGCCGGGAATAATAGACTCAGCAATGATTAAAAAAGAACTTAGAGATACAGCAAAGCGAGGTCCCTGGGAACTACAACCGCCTTCAGCAGTAGCTGAGGCTGTATTACAAGCCTGGATATCGAGAGAGCGAATTCATTGGTATGTGCCAACATTATTGGAAGAGTTCCATAAAGAAACCATTCTCGACCCTAAAAAAGTTATATCTGAAAGGATTGAATTCTATCAGGGTGTGGGGAAATAAAAATGAATGGTGTTAGAATTAATAAATTTAATCAAGGTAAAATACCTTCGTTATTATGGGCTTTTTTTCGAAGGAGGGCGACATACTTATATTATACTTGTATCAATTTATCTTTTTGTTCCTTACTTATCCAATGAATTGGCGAGTAATCCTGTTGAAGGTCAACGGATGGTTGCAGAATATTCATTGTATTCCGGATTATTTATTTCATTGCTGGCTCCACTGATTGGCAGTGTTGCTGATGAATATGGTCCAAGAAAACCCTTGATGTGGTTTGTTACTGTAGCCATGATAATTTTACTTTGGTCTTTATGGTGGAGTAAGTCAGACCTTTCCGGTTTATCAATAGACAACATCGTGGCGATTTTATTAACGTTAAACATTCTTTTCGCTTGCAGTGAAGTTCTACATAACTCTATGTTACTCCATGTGGCAGGCCGAGAATACGTACATTACGCCTCCGGAATGGGAATGTCATTAGGGAATGGTGTCTCTTTTATTATCCTTATATTTACAATATTGTTTTTTTATTTCCCTGGTCACTATGAAACTAACTGGTTACCTGACTCCTCATTATTTGGATTGAGCATTAATGAACATGAACCGGAACGATTGGCCGGTCCACTAACTGCGACTTTATTAATTCTATGCGGAATCCCATTTTTATTATTTGCAAAGGACCATAAAAGAACAGGCAGGAGTTTTTTAAGTTCATTATCCTCTGGGGTAAAGAAAATCCTGCAAACAATGTTATTGTTACGAAATAATCATACTGTTGCTAAGTATTTATTGGCTCGCATGCTATTTTCTGACGCAATTACAACTGTAGTGATTTTTTCTGGGGTTTATGCCTCTGGGGTCATGAAGTGGCATGGGGAAATGCTATTATTTTATGGCGTTATCATGTCATTTGCCTCAGCGATTGGTGGTAGAATGGCTGCATTTCTTGATAATAAACTGGGGGCAAGGAGCGCACTTATATTTCAGTTAATGATGACCATCGCTGGGTTGATGTTGTTAGTAGGCACCGGACGGCAACATGTCGCTTTCATACCCATAGATTACATCTTATCTGATAATACTTTACTTAAAAATATCATTCCTGATGTTTCTTATTTCATATTCAGCTTTAGTAACGCTATGTTTATTACCGCAACGTTTGCTTCTTCACGTACTCTATTGGTTAGGCTAACACCCCCATCTGAAAGTGGAAAGTGGTTTGGATTATATGCTTTGTCGGGAACAATTACCGCATGGCTTGCGCCTGTGTTAGTTTTATGGAGTACAGAGGCATTTAACTCTCAACAAGCAGGAATGGTAGCGCTGGTCTTACTCTTAATGCTTAGTGTGTGGGTAATGAAATTTATCCCCAAGTTGAACTTTTAGCGGTGAAGTCTATATGCCCTGAAAAGCTTAAATATACCGTCATGGCAAGGACGGGAATGGTAAAGCACAAACAATAGAAATTTCTTTACTTAAATATAGTGGATAAACCCCTTGAATTACAATGCTGCTGATATCAATTAAATTAGTGATGGTATAAGAGTAAACGTTGGAATCTGGATGATTGACATGGTCGGCCTAAGGAAATGTAAGTGGCCAACTAAAACTGGCCGCCGTATTAGACTGTAAGTAGAACAGTTTATCTGATTCGTTTGGCGTTAATGTTATATCAGTGAAGTCGGATGATGTAGCAATAGCCCGTGGTGTAGCGAATTATAGTGAGCTGAGGTTTGCTGAAACTGTTGTATCCCTTTGTCGGATTCCCATGTGGTTTTCAGGCTCCGGAAGAAGCGCTCCATTGACGCATTTTCTGGAGCCTAATCACATCGAAACGTAGGGTGAGTTTTTTTTGAACAACGCGGTGTGGTTATGGCGTTACGGTCTGGGTATTGAATGGCCAAACCGACGTAACTAAAGCCTGCTCACGAAACGGATAAATCCTACTCAACGTACTGACCCAGCGGCTAAACAAGTCCGTTTTCTTCTCAGCCCCTATCATTACAGAACGAGCTCCCTGTACCAGCAGCGTTCTCAGATATGAATCTCCGACTTTCGTTATTCTACCAAGCTTTGATTTTCCACCACTACTGGATTGCGATGGCGTTACCATGCTACCAGTTGGCACCCGTTCTTAAAATCATGTGCGTTGCCAATACTGGCGACTAGCGCACTCGCTGTTCTGGGGCCGATAGCTTTCAGTTCCATTAACTGCTGGCTGCGATGATCTGTTGTGGCCACACGAGATAATACCCTTTAATATTCAGCGATTTTTTCTTCAATATTAGTGAGATGCATTTGCAAAGCCTTACCTGTACTGGCAGAGCGCTCTTTTGGTCAGAAACAATATGACGGAGAGCATCAGTGCTTTATGGGGCGATAACCCCGAATTCAGATACCAGGCTCCGGAGAGGATGATACGTTGCAGTTCTTCCCTGGATAAATCCCTGCATGGTCTGATGTAAGCACTGCATTGCCTGCTGACTTTCGTCTTTGACGGGTACAAAGGCCGCTGCACCGCCTCATAGCGATTGCATCAGCTGCATTATTGATCGCTCCCGTAGTGCGCGCACTGGGGTATCCCTCGAACAGAAATCTCCACGCTGGATCCATTTATGGGTAACGAATGGTGGTATCATTAAAAACGTACGCCCTAAGCCACGTTACTCTGCTGAGCCAAACAGACTGCTGTCGAACAATGTCCCGTAAAGGATGTTCACCAGATAATGCTGCATGCGAAGGGTGCTTCGACAGGTCAAAAATTGAAATGTATTATGGTCGTGAATGGTCGGACATAACATCTGAAAACTTCATGTAACATGAGATCTACATCAGGTGGTATAACAAACGACGTATTAAACTATAGCTGGACGCCGTCAGCACGATAATGTATCGTCGACAACGCTGGATCGCACAATAAACAAGTTGGCCATCGTTGGCAACAAACGGTTCGGCGCCATTCTGAAGCTGACGCCGTGCTAACAAGGTCAAAGAGAGCGCGGCAAGAGCATGTCAAACACCGTGCTCAGGCAAAATCCAGGAACAACAGATCTTTTAATCCAGTCCTGAAGCATTCAGATCCAGTTTCAAACGCTAACGCCCTTCCCTTTTCTTAAATCTGCAATAAAGAGTGGCATTTCCACTTAGGGTAGACAAAAAAGTTGTAGACGATATTATAGGTGGTGATGGCTTTCATGTGTTACCTCATGACATTAACGATAAACATTTCAAATGCAAACGGCAAGATTAGGATTATTCGATGTTCAGTTTGTAAGGTAAATGACAAACCACAACATGGCATTCAACAATACAAGGCCTATCGATGCCACACCCAACTTTATTTTTTTCCAGACATCTCCAATGCATTTAATTACCTTTTCTTTTTTTGTTTTGACATGTTTTACGATGTTTTCTCGCTCCACTTACCTATCCTCAATGTTAGCAGATAAATTAATAACAACAGATAACTAAACTAACCACGATAACGCTAAAAATCATATAGATCCCAAAAACTCGACAAAGACGTCAAGTCAACTTATGTCGCAACACAATAACTGGCGATATCAAGATTGAATTTAATCAAGCGGCAAGGAGCGCGACCAGATAATCAACGGGGAAGGCTGAGATTATAGTCATTATATGACGACGACCTTAGTGTAATTTACCAGCCTTGAACCATCGACAGAACGATTATGAGTCGTACGCTCTGAGCAATAGAGCTCAATGGGCGAGGTGCAAATATTAATGCAGCGAGGATAACCAGACAATACCTACCGATATTTCTTTACATATCATTTAATAAACAGTAAAAACTCAATAGACCAGCCAACGACCTTACGCACTTCAACTTAGTCATACCTTAGGGTGTGAAATTAATGAATCGTAATTCCCGATTGAATCCATCCAGTATTTCCGTTTTAAATAGGCAATATTTAATTATCGCCATAATTGGTGCAAAAAAACATATTCGGGTTACAGAAAGACTGGGTACACCAAGGATGAGTGCAATTTTTAACTAAAAGTCGTATGTCAGTAAATGGCATAGGGGGTGTGTTGGCAGGCTAAAAATCAAACAGATGAGGGTGTGAAATTCAGAATATATCAATCAACCCTCTTTTTTCAAAACCTCAACGGATGTGCCCCCTTCAATGAGTCGATTTTTAAAATATAATTGGATATCATCTCAATTTTTTGACTCTTCTTAACCCGCTCTTCCGTTGAGCCTAAACAACAAAATCCTAATTTCTTAAGCACATTTCCTGACGACGAGTTTCTAGTAAGATGGCAGGCAAAAATACACATTGTGTCCAGTCGCCTGAACGCAAATTCGCAGAGGCATCTTGCGGCTTCTGTGGCGTATCCCTTCCCCCAGTATTCAGTCCCCAGCCAGTAGCCTAACTCGGGGAGACCGGTGTTTAATTTTTGAACTGACACCACACCAATTAATGTGTTTTCTTCTTTAAGCACGACGCCATAAACCACGCCGGTTCCCTTGGCCCAGTTATTCGTCTGAGTCGATATCCAAGACGCGGCCAAACCCTGGGGATACGGATAGGGTATTTGCGCCGTCATGTCTGCAATTGCAGGATGGTTAACCAGGCTTTGTATTCTGGCGGCATCATCAGCATGTAGAGGTCTGAGTATAACGCGGGTTGTCTCCAGGGACGGTTGCTTCATGCCTATAACTCCTATTTTATTAACAGATAATTTAGCATTCTTAGATGAGGGATTAGCACCTTGATGGCGACTCGGAGCCCTCGGTACGCATGTTTGGCTAGTCGCAGGTAACATATAGACATCATAAAAATCCGTTGGGCCACCGCTTCCAGGGGTGTGATCCTCAAGGAGGAAACGTCTAAGGGGATTTGTGTAAATTTGGAACCTGCACCCACACTAAGGCCGGGGCGGTTACACGAAGGGCTCAGGATAGTACGCAGGCATCCCATCCTAATTCGGGTATCAGAGCTTGCCAGCCTATTATAATCCATCGCCCGCATTCCGAGTATGCTGTGAGTTTTATTCAGGCGTCACTCCATCCGCGGTGTTCCAGGAGCCGCTGTCTTATTGGGGCCCGTCGGTTTCATCCGTGCGTCAGTTTGCTTCCAGTGGTGAATGCATGCAGCCCACCAACCAGAATCTGTCAGGATAGGAAAACGAGTTATTTATGGTATGAGGTTATTATCTTGATCATTCATTCAGTCAAGGGACCTACCTATCCGAACCTTTTTGAGGAAAAACCTAGTCATGCAGCCGAAACGGGGGAGCCTTATGCGGAATTTGACCGACTTCGCACCCTTAAAAGCAAAATACCCGGTACGTCGAAATAACTGACTGGGCGTTATGTGTGGTGCGCTTTGAAACCATCCGCCTACTTTATCCACTCTTCCAGCGTCAGACCCAGCGATCACTCTCTATGTGTTTTTTCTAGCATATCTCCAGAAGTCGGAGGTTTTTTCTGCAATGACCGATCACTGGGACGAATTTTCTCTCGTCATTTTCAATCATTTGATATCTACCCCACCCTTTTCCTCCTATTTTTTATCATTCGGCTTAACGCGAAAAGGTGGAGGAATTTTCTGATGTGTAAATACCAACTTGACGAGGTGAACTGTGTCACTGACAGCCAATGAACCGGCTGCCTCCGATACGGTAGCGATCCCCAACCCTTAGTTAATTTTGCCCAAACCGTGGCCATGCGCCTGATGGCGCTGAACCGCTCGGATCAGCCAGCTTATTTGTTGGCACCGGTTCGGCAAACATAATTGGCGTCTAATATCGTTTTTCGGCGACGAATGCTGTTTGATTTTTTATGGAACACCGGCGCTCGCATCAATGAAGTGCTGGCGATCACCCCCAAAGATATCGTGTTTGATGCGGTGAAACCTTTTATGGTGTTGAGGACACTCAAGCAACGTAACCAGACAGCAGAATGTTGCGACCACATGGGGAAAGACACGCCTGTCAAACGTATTGTGCCGTTACTCGACGGAATTTTTGCACGTCGGCTACGCGATCAACTGGCCACCTTCAC
>Ga0206941_10335_pt1 | contig 10434 bp, 16 predicted proteins | sample Alteio_BWOrgHeat_9_FD_153251 | JGI IMG/M metagenome (GOLD analysis project Ga0206941, IMG submission 153251) | Enriched cells from forest soil in Barre Woods Harvard Forest LTER site, Petersham, Massachusetts, United States -... | ecosystem: Environmental > Terrestrial > Soil > Temperate forest >...
GTTGTCGCCAGCTGGATTGATGGTCAGGGTGATCTGAACAGGAACCGGCTTGGCTGGTTGAAGCTGGCTACTGCCGGGAGCCCGGGAATTTTGCGAGGCCAATGTGCCGCTACCACTCCATTTCCCAGCCAATTCAGCAGACCTCTCCCTGCAGCCCATTTTGGCAGATTGTTAAGGTGATCGCGATCAGTACAAGCGTCGAATGGATACTCGTTCTCATCGTGTGGGAGTTCCTTTCTCGCGGTAGTATCTCTCGAGGATCGGTTTCAACTGCGCAAGCGTGGTTTCAAAAGCGATTCGCGCCTCTTCAGGCCCTCTTTCGGGGCCATACCGAAGGGTCAAGTGCACAATCAGAACCCGCGCCAAAGCAAGATCGGCGAGCAGGGGAATGAAAGGTTCGGGGCTCGATTTCTCAAGCGCCTGGACAAATTCGAGGATCTTCAGCGTGTATTCATCGCCGCGTTCTTCGCCCGTTCGGGTAAACCACGCAGATTCCATATCGAAATTATCCATATTGCGATCTGGCCGAGCAAAAACACAAAGCGGCCCCGACCCTTCGAGTCTAATGCAAGCGCCACGCGGGTCGTTATTTCTCAACAACCCAGCCTCGTTCCGCCAATTCGGCATGCGGCGCTGCGCAAAACCTTGCTGCCGCCATTCAATTCGCTGAGTCGCAGTGCTTTCCACCTTTCTGGCCTCTCTTGGCGGAGCCCTCAGTTTGCCCGATGCGGTGTCCCTGGATTGGTTGTTGGAAACCTGTGGTTGGTTTTATGCTCCTTTCGGTATGGCGAATCGCACCTCCACGCCTCGCGCAGGGTACTTCTCTTTTAACCAAACAGCTATTTCGTGGGGATCGAAGCGCACGGCGTTCGCCACTCTGAACGATGGAATCTCGCCGTTGGCCGCCATTTTGTAGATCTGCTGCTGAGAGACGCCCAGAAGTTGAGCGAGGTCGCGAACTCGGAGCGCCTCCCGTTTCTCCTTTATGATTTCGACCAGACTCATGGGCACATCCCTCCTCGATGGATTATCCGGCACCGGAAACTGGCCCAGCGGGTGCTGAATCCCGACTCCCGTAGAATCAAATCAGCCAGGATTTCAGTCAAATGGACAGTCGCTAGTGCAGTGTCTGCGAAATAACTAGACAGGTACTTTGTTTCGCTTTCTAGATTTTGGGCTCGTGCAACCGGGTTGGATTTGTTCCAGAGTGCGGCGGCAGCGGGTGAGCTTTTCCTGAATGGATTCGACGGTTGCGGTCCACACGAAGGGTCGAGGGTTCTGATTCCACGCATCGAGGAAGGCACTGATAGAAGCCTGCAAGTCGGCAACGCTAAGAAACACGCCGCGTCGGATGGCCTTGTTATCCAAGTGACCGAACCATCTCTCGACGAGATTCAACCAACTGGAACTGGTAGGCACGAAGTGCGGCACGAACCGGGGATGACGTTTTAGCCAGGCCCTGACTTTTTCGTGCTTGTGGGTGCCGTAGTTGTCCATGATCAGATGTAACTGGACATCGCCCGGAAACTCGCGATCAAGCCTGCGCAGGAACTTCAGGAACTCTTGATGCCTGTGTCTCTCATGGCATTCACCGACGACCTTGCCCTGTAACGTTTCCAGAGCGGCGAACAAAGTAGTGGTTCCGTTGCGTTTGTAGTCGTGGGTCATTGTGCCGCAACGCCCCTTCTTGATGGGCAATCCGGGCTGTGTGCGATCTAATGCTTGAATCTGGCTCTTTTCGTCAATGCAAAGCACAACTGCCTGTTGCGGCGGATTCAGATACAGGCCCACCACATCGGTCATCTTTTCCAGAAACTTCGGATCGCGGGACAGCTTGAAAGTCTGGGTGCGATGTGGCTGCAGATTGTGGGCGCGCCAGATATTGTTGACGGTGGACTTGCTGACCCCTTGTTTCTCCGCCATAGTTCGGCAACTCCAGTGAGTCATCCCCACCGGTTTGGTTTGCAGGGTTGCGTCCACAATGGCGGCGATCTTGTCTATTTCATAAGTTGGCTTTCGCCCCCGGCCCGGCGCAACGTCCCACAAACCGTCGAGCCCTAATTCAACAAAACGCTTTCGCCAGAGGATCACCGTATTGCGGTTCACCATCAGCCGCCTTGCAATCGCGACATCGGACTCGCCTTCGGCAGAACTCAGAACGATCCGGCAGCGAAGAGCCACCTGTTGTGGGGTGCCGTGCGCCGCGATCCACTGAGTAACCTTCTCGCGATCCAGCGCCGATAGTTCCAAGGAACCGCCCATGACCAAGATTAGTATGAATCTGGACAACCTGTCTAGTTATTTGTTGGACAATACACTAGCGTTTGACCCATCGGCTGGAACACGTGGAGCCGCCGGAATTGAGAGGACGGACCAAGGCAGCCCTTTTCAGGGCTCTAAGCGACGTACGAGGCCAACGAGCCAGCGTTTACCTTGACCAGAGCATCCTTGGACTGGATACCCTTGAGGTACACCATCGTTGATTGGATGTCACGGTGGCCCATCCAGCCCTGCAATGTGCGAACGTCGATCCCGTGGCGCAGGTGCTCGGTGGCAAAGGTGTGGCGGAACTTGTGCAGGTAAAACCGTTGACAATATGGACCCTCAGCGCACTTGTTTCCATGCTTGGTCACACATTGCCCGCAATTGAGTTTCGCCCGATATGCCACACTTTTCACGATCTCAATGTGGAGACTGTTCGGCTTTCCCTTCGTGTTCGGAAAAACCAAGTCCGCTGGAGTCGCATTGCGGCGAGTCCTCAACTCTTGTAACTGCTGTACCATCGCGGCCGGTAGGGGCACTGCTCGTTCCTCATAGTTCTTCGGTCTAAACTTCCAGATCGGTTTTGCGGTGACTCTTACTACCGAGTTTCGGAAATCGACGTCTCGCCAAACAACATACCTGATCTCGCGATCGCGGAATCCAGAGACCAAGCAGAACTTGATGAGCATCGTTTCATCGGGATCGGAATGCATGAGCATCGAGACGATCTCTTCCGGTTCATAGATCGGCCGGATCGTCTCAACATAGCTTGGCCAGTCGCTGGATTCGACAAGGCCCTTGTGTCCGTGGCGCTTGAAGAGTTGGAGTACCGTCACCAGCCGGTCATAGACAGTCCGCGGCACGAGTCCGAGATCAAAGCAATCACTTGTGAACTTGAGGATGTCCTCGCGGGTCACCTCGTCCACGTAGGTCTTGGTATATGAGTTTCGAAACAGTACACCGAGGATCGGTCGGTACGTCCTGTACGTTCGCACGCTGCGATGTTTCCTGATGTAATCCAGGTAGTCGTCGATGGCCGCGTTCATGGTGAGCCGTGCGGGCTCGGGAGCCACAGGAGCATCCGGGGAAAGGAGGAGACCGACCTTCAGGGCATTTAGTTCGATCGATTTCGAGCGAGCGGCCTGGAGAAGATCCTCGAATTTGGGAACTGGCTTCCGGCGGCGCTTTCCCGCTTCATACCACTCTAGGTAATAGCGACCCTCGGGATGGTGCTCGTCACGGCCCGCGACCCAGACATGATCGCGAACGATCCTGCCGTTGTGTTCGACAACGGGAGCGAAGGGCCACTTCGAGCCCAGTTTGATTCTCTTGATGACATTGACGCGTTCCGCGTACTGCTTCGCTCTGGCCATGTTTCCAAGCCTCGTGGTGAGACCTGGCATAGATAACCTGAGCGGCTATCCCGGTCAAATGGACAGCACGATGGACAGCATATTCAGTATGTTTAGGAAAAGAAAGGAATTTGTTGCGAGGGCAGCGCTCTAACCAACTGAGCTACGTCCCCACGAATGTTTTCTATGACTTCCGCTAAAACCCTGTGGGATGTGGGCTTTGCAGGTTTTGCATGGAGCGCATCTTTTGCCGGGGTCGCTTGCGATAGCGGCGATTTCTTTCCAAACCGCCCATAAACCGCCAGTAAGAATCTCGCTCTGCAACGGTTTTATCTTAACATGGCGGTCCGGGGCAGGGCGAGCCGCTCTCCTTGACCCGTCAGGTCATGCGAGGTTAACTGTTGGCCCCGTCGCTGCAAGTCGCTAGAATGGGGCCTAGCGAAAGGAACGAGCCATGAATGCCGATCTGCCTTAGAAGCTTGAAGCCGCCCTGAAGGTCCAGGCAAATGCGCATGGCGTTTCTCCCGAGGGGTACGTGTGTGAAGTCCTTGAACGCGACCTCGCGCCGTCGCTCCAAGAGCAATCATCCGGCATTCCCTTCAAAACGGGACGCGGCACATTCGCCAAGTATGGGCAGGCTCCCTCTGCTGAGGAAATCGACGCGAACCGCGTTGATATGTTCAGCAACTTTGGCGAAAGCTTTTGATGATTGCTCGGCGTTGCCGACACCCATACGGCCCTTTGGCATTTGTACCGGGACGCCAGACTATCCGCAGCAGCAGCGAGCTTCATCAGCGAAGCGGCGACGGCAAGGCGCAAGATCGCCATTTCATCCATCACTCTCGCCGAATTGGTCCACTTGGTCGAAAAGAACTGCCTGCCGCTCTCCGCGTATGAAGAGCTAACGCAAGCTCTGGCCGATCCCGAGCATGTTTTCACAGAAGCCGTTTTCACCGCCGCGATTGTCCAGTCAATGCGGCAAGTGTCACGCGCCGAAGTCCCGGACATGCCGTATCGGCACGATTGCGGCGACCGCCGTTTATTTAGATGTTCCGGTTCTCAGCCGTGACAGGCGTATCTTGTCCATCAATCTGCGAACCGTCTGGTAAAGACAAGGCCCGTGCCGGTGCCGCTCAACTCGGGATTTCACGATCCCGGCTATTTCGAATTTGGCAGCGCACTCAATACGATTTGAGCCGCCTGAGCATAGCGGGCCGCGACGCTTCTTTCTTCTTCCCAAACTGTCGAGATTAGCGTCTTTTGCTGCGTGCACAGAGTATCGGAGGGCGGGGGAATCACGATGCGAGCAACCTTGTTCTTAAGTAGGTGTTGCTGGCATGTCGCTCCGGTGATTTCGCGGTTTATTTGGCGCTGCCCTATTTCACTTCTGAGATAGGCAAAGATGAACTCCGGCGCAATCGACATGTCACGCAGGACGGTGACCTTTCGCATCGCGACGATCGGCGCAGTGCGCATAGGCCTCGACGAGTTCGCGAATCGCGAGGCGATCCGCTGCCTCCTGCGGGGAGATGGTGGTGTGCTTACTCATTGGTGGTCTCCTTCTTCGACCCGAGACGCGCCTGAACCTTTCTCCATCAGACCGGCAGCGCGTTTGCCGATTCTCTTGAGCGCCATTTCGAAGTCACGAAGTTCCTCTGCGCTCAGCTCAGAAAATACTCTTCTCATCTGAGCGGCATGCTTTTGGAAGGCAGCAACAATCAGGTTTTTGCCAGCCGAGGTGAGTGCAACCATCCGAACGCGCCGGTCCTCGGCGCTCTCGACCCGGCTGACCAGGCCTTTTTCAACGAGGCGCTCAACCGCAATACTGATCGACCCCGGAGTCAGATTCACAATTGGGCCGATCGTATTCACAGGCAATGGTCCCTTGTGGAGTAGCACTTCCAGCACCCGAAAATCCGAATTGCCGAGTCCCGTACCTTCAATCCCGGCGGCTGCGTAGCGGGTAAGCGCATGCATCGCTTTGATCATGACGAGCCAGACGTGGTCCGTCTTTTGAGCGCCTTGGGTCATAAATAACCTGAATCTTTCAAAAGAATACGCCGTCTGATGTATTGACGTCAATATAGTCGGCGTCAACAGTAATGATCGTCAACAAAGGAGATCCGTTATGAAAACTGGGTCCACAATCGCCCGATACCTGGCAGGAGTGATCTTCCTGGTCTTCGGCCTCAATGGGTTCCTGCACTTTATTCCGCTACCACCCCCAAGTGGCGTCGCGGGACAGTTCATGGGAGCTCTGTTTGTCTCACATTACCTCACTCTCATCTTCGCGCTTCAGGTGATCGGAGCGGTGCTTCTTCTGGCGAATCGGTACGTGCCCCTGGCACTTGCCATTCTCGCGCCGGTAATCGTCAACATCCTTTCTTTTCACGCTCTGATGGCCCCGAGCGGTCTCCCGCTCGCCCTCTTCGTGACCGTGCTTTGGGCTCTGGTATTCGTTTATGTTCGGTCGGCCTTTGTTCCTCTATTCCAGGCGCGGTTTCAGGCACGGGCCTGATTAACCCAGCACGATTCGCATGAGCCATCATCCAGAAGCGAGGAAACACATGACAAGCAATCGAACGATTCTCATCACCGGGGTAACAGGCAATCAGGGCGGCGCGGTTGCGCGGGCGCTCGAGGGCGCCGGGTTTAATCTGCGCGGTCTGACGCGCAAGCCGGACAGCGAGCGGGCGGCGGCGCTGGCGCGCCGCGGCGTCAATATCGTCAGGGGCGATCTCGATGACGAGGCGACACTGCGCCGTGCGTTGGCCGACGCGTGGGGCGTCTTCGGCGTACAGAACGCGGGGGAGGCGGGCGTCGAGCGGGAAGAGGCGCAGGGAAAGCGTCTTGCGACATTGGCGCGCGAGGCAGGCGTAGAGCATTACGTCTACACATCCGTTGGATCGGCGCACAAGCAAACGGGTGTCCCGCACTTCGACAACAAATGGCGTATCGAGGAAACCGTGCGCGGTCTCCGCTTCCCCTCGCATGTGATCCTGCGTCCGGTGTTCTTCATGGAGAACCTGCTGGCGCCCTTCAGTCTCCAGGGCTCCACGTTGGCCTGGGCGCTGGGACCAGCGACGAAGCTACAGATGATTGCCGTGGACGACATTGGCTGGTTCGGCGCGCGCGCGTTCACCGATGCCGCCGCCTTCAACGGCCGCGAGATCGACTTCGCCGGTGACGTACGAACGATGGCGGAGGCTGCGGAGATCCTGACGGAGGCGCTGGGTCGGCCGATTGCGTTTGCGCAGACGCCAATCGAACAGGTCCAGCAGTACAGCAAGGAGATGGCGTTGATGCTTCAGTGGTTCGAGAACGTCGGCTACAGCGCCAACATCGCTGGCCTGGAACGCGAGTTCGGCCGCGTTCTTACGAAGCTTCCCGACTGGGCGCGCCTCAACGCGCGGCCAGATGGGCAGTGAGACGACAGAACCCGAAGGAGGGTTCGCATGAAAGCTATCAGATTATTGGAATTCGGTGAGCGATTGGTATTCGACGATGTGCCGGTGCCGGCGATTGCACGCGACGAGGTCTTGGTGAAGATCAAGAGTACGGCCGTTAATCATATAGATCTTGTTAAGGCCTCCGGAGCGTTAAGACAGATACTCCCGATCGACCTGCCGTGGATACCTGGTCATGAATTTTCAGGAATCGTGGAACAGACTGGAACTGACGTTGCGGGTTACGCCCCAGGTGATGCCGTGTTCGGTACCAGCGGACTGGGCGCATACGCGGAGTTTCTGGCTGTCAAGCCACGACCATCGTAAGGAAACCATCCAACCTCTCCTTTGAGGAGGCGGCATCGGCGCCTGTGGCCTCCGAAACTGCCTGGGAGGGAATCTTCACCTACGGTCACCTTGAAAAGGGACAATCCATCCTAATCCATGGTGGTGCCGGGGCTGTGGGCGCCTATGCGGTGCAATTGGCATCGCGCGCCGGCGCCACCGTCATTGCCACGGCAAGCGGTGACGATGAGGCGTACGTCAAGTCCATCGGAGCCAGACGGGTGATCAACTTTCGACAGGAGCAGTTCGAGAAGGTTCTGGGAGAAAAGGTCGATGTGGTCTTCGACTTGATCGGCGGCGATACGCAGAGGCGGTCGTTCCTCGTCCTGAAGGAAGGCGGCCATCTTATCTCTGCCACCCAGCCTGTATCGCAGGAAGAAACCGCGAGGTACCATGTGTCGGGCGAGATGATGAGGCTCGCGCCGTCGGCGGACATGCTCGGAAGAATCGCGCGACTACTGGAAGAGGGGACGCTACGGCCAGACGTCGCGACCGTGTACCCGCTCCAGGATGCGGAGCAGGCCTGGAAGGACATCGCTGGGAAGTTGCCAGGTGTTCATGGAGTGTCGCCCAGGGCGCCGGGCGCGGCAAGACGCAGGGCACATGGCAAGATCGTGCTTCGCGTGTCTTAGACATCTCCAAGGCCATGAGTGGGCTGACCCATCCCTTATTCGTGGCGGTGCAGTGCAAGCGAACACAATGAGCAACGATCTGCTCTGGTGGACGTCGGCCCTAAAGACAGCACGCGAAGGCTGAGGGAGAGAAATGAAAACCTCCATGAGAACACACGATGGACGAGTGGCTTTGGTCACCGGCGCTGGCCAGGGAATTGGTCAAGCGATCGCCTTAGCATTGGCAGGGCGGGGCGCAAGGGTAATTGCAACCGACCTCGAGCCGCCGCACGAAACCGCGCGCAAGATTGGTCCCGAGGCGTTCGCGCTTCAACTTGATGTGACCCGGGAAGAGGATTGGCGCTCCGTAGCCGGCAAGGTTCAAGATCTCGGCGACGCGGACATTGTTGTGAATAATGCCGGCTATTTTCCGAATCGCACTATCGATGACCTGGATCTGCCGACGTGGCGAAAGACGATGGCTACGAACTTGGACTCTCACTTTTTGAGTGTGAAATATTTCCTACCAGCGATGAGGAAGAAGAAGTGGGGCCGCTTCGTCGGCATTTCGTCGAACATGGTGGGGTTGGCTATACCGGGTATGAGCCACTACATCACCACAAAGATGGGAATCGTCGGCTTCATGAGAGGTTTGGCAAACGACGTTGCAAGCGACGGCATTACTGCGAACTCAGTATTGCCCGGTCTCACGAACACACAGGCAATCTCACCACAGTCGGACGAACAAAAACGCGGCACCTGGAGCCAGCAGGCCATCAAGCGGCTGGGAGAACCTGGGGATGTCACCGGCGCAGTTCTCTTTCTAACGAGTGATGATGCGGCCTTTATTACCGGGCAGGCAATTGTCGTTGACGGTGGCCAATATCGCATTGGCTAGATAATTGGCTAAGTGAGGTGCTGATTTCGTAAAGCGAGTTCCTCGTTCGCCGCAGTCCCCGTATGGTCCAAATTGTTTCAAAGGAGGAGACAAATATGTCGTACAGCATTTCGACCTTGTTGAAACGGAACCTTCAGGACGTCTTTGGTGAAGGTGATCCGGAGCGCAGACGCGCAGTGATCGACGAGATCTATACCGAAGATGTCGTTTTCTATGATCCCAGCAAGGGTGCCTACCGCGGCCGCGATGAGATCGATCGGATCGCAGGGGTCCTCAGAGCGACTCATCCCGACTTCACCTATCAGCTAATTGCCGAGCCCGAGGAATTGGGCAATGGCGGGCGGGTCCCATGGGTATCGGGCCGCCCTGGCGATGCGCCAGCATACGCCGGAACGGATTTCATCATCGCCCGGGACGGCCGGATTGCCGCCATTTATCTCTTCTTCGACAAGCTGCCCTGAGCCAGCCCGCGTTGAGCCGCTGTCAATGATCACAATGTCATATTCTTCTGTTGAGGCCTTCGTGGCCATGAGGGATTGCAGATGACAGACAATACTTCGACAGCGCTTATAACGGGTGGAACGAGCGGAATCGGTTTGGCGACAGCCAAGAAACTCGCTCAGCTTGGTATTCACGTTTTGGTTGTGGGGCGAAATGCGGAACGGGGGAAGAAGGCAGTCGACGAAATTCGGACCGTAGGAGGCAAAGCGGATTTCATTTCTTCCGAGCTTCTAGGCGCAGACAGTGCTCGCGAAGTGGCCTGGAAAGCGATCGAACTCGGAAATGGCCATGTCGATATTCTTATCAACAATGCTGGCATCTATCCTTTCGGGCCTACGCATGAAATGACGGAAGAGCAGTTTGACCGCGTCTTTTCAACAAACGTGAAGGCTCCATATTTTCTCGTCGCGGCGCTCGCTCCACTGATGGCCGAGAGAGGCAAAGGGGCAATCGTGAATCTTTCGACGATGGTTGCGGACTACGGAGCGCCCGGGATGAGCCTCTACGGTGCAAGCAAGGCTGCCATCAATCTGCTGACGAAAACCTGGGCTGCCGAATACGGACCGAAGGGCGTCCGGGTTAACGCAGTGAGTCCCGGGCCCACGCGCACGGAGGGCACGGATGCGATGGGAGAGGGTCTTGAACAACTCGCCGCCCAGGCGCCCGCGGGTCGTCCGGCAACCGCCGACGAAATTGCGGAAGCAATTCTCTTCCTGACGACAGACCGCGCGAGCTTCATTCACGGTGCAAAACTCGCCGTGGATGGAGGGCGCACCGCCGTCTAAAATAAATCCGGCAAATCAGCCGCTTTTTTCAATGGTCCAATTCTGCTCGCCGGTCTCACCTGTGCGTGAGACCCAAGGCAAAGGTTTGGGCAGAGGTCTACAGGCCAGAGGTCGTGGGTTTGATATGGGTTCGATAACGGTTCCGATCGTTCCTTACAGCGCCAAAAGAAGCCATCCGTGACGCTTGTTTTCTGTAAGTTACGACCTTCCTTTTCGCTGATACGGCAACTTCTC
>Ga0206941_10338_pt1 | contig 10323 bp, 8 predicted proteins | sample Alteio_BWOrgHeat_9_FD_153251 | JGI IMG/M metagenome (GOLD analysis project Ga0206941, IMG submission 153251) | Enriched cells from forest soil in Barre Woods Harvard Forest LTER site, Petersham, Massachusetts, United States -... | ecosystem: Environmental > Terrestrial > Soil > Temperate forest > O...
TCTATCTTCCCATATGCAGGAGGCCGGAAAACGGGCAAAAGCGGGACAGGAAATCCGAATGGTAGATATTCCTGCTGACTGTGGATGTGGCATGGGTATTTTTGAGGATATTCACGATTTCGATTCCCCTCGCGTCTTTGCGGACCATTTGAAAATGGAGTCTGGAAGATATTTTGGCATTGCAGGCGACTTATTTTTGGAAAAATTGGTCATGGAGGATGAGCTGTCCCTGCATACAAAAATACAAAACATACAAATTGATTTCATGAAGCGATATCCGAATATTTCACATGGTCAGACGCAGCGTGTGGCACAGCGTTTTTCGTTGGCAGCAGCTGCGGGTGAAATTGCCACTGAATTTGGCATTACGGGTTGGAGTGACGGGGTTGCAATTACCGCTGCTGCGAAATGCTTTGAAGCGTGGTTGAGCTTAAGGGATGGATATGCTGTATCACATGAAGAGGAGGAGACTCTCAAACAAGTGCGCCATTTCTTTCAGGAAAACGCTGCCCGGTTTGATGTGTTTGATTGTGTGCAGGGTTATATCAACAGGCATATCCCTGTCCGGTGTGCCGGATTTCGCTCAGGTTCAGGTGATTTTTACGTGTTTCCCAAGACATTCGCTGATGAGGTCTGTAAAGGTCTTGGGTCTGCAAAAGAAGTGGCAAAAATGGTCGAAAAACCAGGATGGTTGATCCTTGATCCAAAATCCAAATCACCATACACCAGTATTTGGGTTCCCACTCAGGGCAAGACGATCCGCCTGTATCATTTTTCAGGCAGGGTGATTGGGGAGGATAAAGAAAATTAATCTGTAATGTATGTATGTTGTGTAAGGGGCCATCCAGCGTGTTGTTTAGATATCCTTTTTATTGCGGATTGGCCCTCACACATTTTAAATATTTCTGTATGGACTTACGGAAGTGTGTAAGGTGTTCTCGATATGTAACCCGATGGTTTATAATGGCTATTACCTGATATTACAGAAATTACATGCCATACATCAAAAAATCAGTAATCGATCTGCTTGATCAGATCAAGGAGAGATCAAGATGACATTTCAAGTAGGGGAGTCAGGCAATCCCAGTGGTAGACCCAAAGGGATTATCGATAGACGATCAAAATTCCGCGGATTGCTTGAGGCGCACGCCGAGACCATTATTCAGAAGTTGGTTGAAAATGCGAAGGTGGGCGATCCCGTGGCACTCAGGCTCTGCGTTGAAAGGCTTCTTCCCCGGATTAAGCCCGACAGCGGCATAGATTTCCCATTACCTGACGGGCGAATTGATGCGGGTGCCAATATGCTGCAAATTGCCAATGACCTTGTTCAGGCAGTTGCTTCAGGTGTCCTTACACTGGAGGAGGCCGTGAAATTCAGTGGTTTTTTAAAGGCACAACGTTGGGCAATTAATGAGGCCGAGCGCAAGGTAAAGGAGGAAGTCGAAGCTGAAGAAAGAAGACAGTATTGGGAGGCACGGCGTAAAGAACGGGATGACTCTAGCGAAGACTCTTAAGCTGTCGTAAGGGTGGTAAGGTAAGGCTCCCTGCTTGAGTGGATCACTGCCCAGCTGATAATTGGATCAGCTGCTCATGCGACATGTCTTCTTTTTAAACATTATCAATCCCTGACTGGTCGTGGTCTTGCGGAACATATAGGGAGTCGGTAGCATCTCGGTTCCATTTTTTAGGGGTCTGGCATGATCAATGATAATACAAAAATTACTCACTACAGACAGCTGATACAGGCGGCGCTTACTGCCTGGAAAGATGACACTGCCAGTATTGATGTGTACAGAGTGCTTGAAGGTGTGACAGAAGAGGCGACGCCGGATGAGGCCGCTGTTATTGCCGAAGGCTATATGCAGAATCTCGGCGAATTTTACAGCGAACTCATAGACCACGATGAAATACATGGTTCCGGTAAACATCGTTATTACATGGCTCAGACACTTGACTTGGTGCGAGTCAGCTTAAATCATTTAAAAAATAAAAATGTTCTCAGCGAACAACTACAGTCTTACGGCGCACTGTTTCAAAAAAATATTAGTCGGGTGGAGGTTGATTCCGAGCATAAAAAACTGCGGGACTTTCTTGAATCTTTTTCAATGCCGGACGTATTACCTGTTGCAAGAGTTTCTGACAAATCACCTGACGCTATTCAACGGGAAGGATTTACTGAGGCCTATGATTATTTTTATCAGTCATTAACAGCTTCATTGGCGGAAAACGAAGCGGTTGAGGCGTTTATTTTAAATAATATCCGCAACATATTTGTGTTGTATGGGGTTTTTGATGGCAGAGCGTTTCGTTACCTTGGAAAGGTTGGAGCTGAATCAATTGAAGAGGCAGAGCATTTGTTGTCTTCCTTTGTGCCGCCCAAAGCAATCTATATTCCCGAATTAAAATATTTTTTTGATAACAAAGAAAATCTGTCCCCGGATCTTTTGAAAAAATTCATTGCAATAGCAAATGATTTTGAAGGTTATCGTCAGATCAATGCTTCTGCTGAGTTGCCGGCATCCTTGGAGGAGTTACGCCAACATGCTTTTTCAGCAGATGCTTGGAAGAAAGTGCGGTCTGATTTGAATTTTTCAGAGTCTAAGTATAAAAATACCTACGTTGAATATGAAAATATACTGCGGGGGTACCGGTGTAAGATTGAATTTACCAACGGGCGACCCGCGGTGTCTTTTTACCGTGCCGGAGCGGTTGAGCGGGAGCGCTATGACGCATTGTTCAAGGCGATTGAAGAGACAGGTGTTAATTTTTCCGGTGGGTGCACAAGAAAAGGTTCGGATGATGCTTGCGTTTTTGATCCCCGGATTGAATTTAACAGTGGCTGGAACTTTGTTAAAGCCCTTGAGGCTGTTCAGGTGGTGGGGGATGAGTACAGATTGCCGTCTGAGCTGGTGGATGATATTCGCTATCAAATAAGCATGTGTGTTGAGCGGCTGATCGGTTTCATGAATCAAATCACAGCGCGCCTGCTGTCCCTTGATGAACAAGACATTGAATTTGTCAGGAACGCGTGGAAAAGGGACGGGGCTGACTCGGCCCCTGAATGGCTTCCTAATGTTTTGCAGGTCATAGCGTTTAAGGAGTCCGACAAAGACTCACCATTGGCAATGATGTTTCATGCCTCTCAAAAAAATCATCCCGGATGGCTTTCCTCTCTCCTCGAAGCTAATCGGGTTGTGGACTATGTGAGTTGGGCGTTATGTATTCCTGAAAAATCCAGTCTTTTTGAACCGGTGAGTCAGACTGCCATGCAGATTCTACGGGATATGCAAGGAAAAGATGTTTCTCTACAGACAGCCTCTGTGTTTCATCGTTTTGCTCAGCATATGTTATTGATCACTGACAGTCGGGAGAATCTGGATCTGGCTCATTATTATGAGCGGGTGTGTGATCGCTGTTTAAGCGCAGCAGCACTCAGAGCGGCGGAGGAAGAAAATCAGCGCCTGAGAGCTTTACTTTCAAGGTTATCACTGCCTGATGTGGTCACGCGGGAGGCATCGCCATCTGGCCGTCCCTCACAGCTCGGAGTTTTTGGCGGGAGATTGGGTGAGTCAAAAGAAGATCTACAGCCTGAGCTGCAAAACGAGGTGCAGAATGGATATGGATACGGTACGGGGACCTGATTATCTTTCATGTCACTCAAATGTAATGAAAACCGGGGTCATCTTTATTAGGTGACAATAGGTGACCACAAGCCACAATTCGCCATCATGCACAAATAGATTGAAATCCCTAAGATTGGCGTTATAATTCACTTGACTACTCCCCCTGCTGTTTCGTCAGCAGGGCACAAGGCCTCTTCGGAGGCCTTTGTTTTTTATAGGATTTCAGAATAATGCAGCCTCAAGTAACAACCAAGTCCAGAACAATTGTATATGTAGATGGCTTTAATTTGTACTATGGTGCCCTCAAGGGTAGTAAATCCAAGTGGTTGGATTTACAGACTCTTTTCACCAAACTCCTTGGAGAGCGACACCAGATCATTGAGATCAAATATTTTACAGCAAGGGTTTCGTCTCGGGATGGTGATCTTGATGCCCCAAATCGCCAAAATGCTTATTTGAAAGCATTGGAGGCCTATATTCCAAATATCAGCATTTATTTTGGCCATTTCCTAACTCACGATGTGAAGGCGCGGGTGAGGAACCCTAAAAATGGGTGCCCAAATATTGTGACTGTTATTGAGACAAAAGAAAAAGGGTCTGATGTCAATCTTGCGCTGCATATATTAAATGACGCATGGCACGACAGGTATGATTGTGTTGTTTTGGTTTCAAATGATAGTGACCTTGCAGAAGCATTAAAACTGGTTAAAACGGAACATCAAAAAAAGATTGGCTATTTGGTTCCCGGTCAGTCTCGCCATCCCAGTAAGGTTTTAATGAGATATCAGGATTTTATGAAAATAATACGAAACTCAGCGTTGGCAGACTCACAGCTACCTAATCCAATCCCCGGGACAAATATTTACAAGCCAGAATCATGGTGAGAAATGAATGCTTGCTGCTTCGGATGTTGTTGGGGCGCATAGCCAATTTTGGGACACTCAGAGGCAACACGTCACAGCCAGTGGCCACAACCCACAATACCTATTTCCCGATAATCCCTTGATTTTCTTGTTGTAGATTATTGTGGCTTATTGCTATCATTTGTTCCGATATGTTTCGTAATCAGTAGGTCCGCAGTTCGACTCTGCGCGTCGGCAATAATATAATCAATGGCTTACGATTGAATTTGAAAAGCCAGAAATGCTCGGTGCTACCATGGTGCTACTTCTGGAAGCATCTCAGGAGGTCAGAATGTCATGGATAATGGCTCATCCAGCTGCATCACTCTCTTATGGATTCCTCTATTTGTCCGTGTTGTTACTGTGGCTCCCGGGGCGTAGGACAGCACCGAATTGGAGCATTGCCTTATCCCTGTCAGTTCTTTTAGGCCTGACCAGCCATTTGCTCGATCCTGTGGCCATCATTCCGATTACCTTGCTGGCTTTTGCCGCTTATTACAGTCAGGCAGAGAAATCCCGTGCTCTTGTACGTTGGACAGCAGGGGTGACCGTCCTTGTTTTGAGTGCAGGCCTTGCGACGCATCAGTTCCCCGGTTTCCATAACCTGAATGTGCTTGACCATGTCACCATCAGTAAAGATGCTGTTCCCTACACGTTTTATCTCAATTTTGATAAAGCTGCTGTGGGCATTTTTATTCTTGGGTTCAGTTATCAGCTTATTTCTGGGAGGGATAAATGGGTTCCCTTATTCAAAAAAATAGCGGTGAAATTACCATTGGTGATTTTTATAACCATTTTTGCGGCGTTTATCTTGGGATTCGTGACATTTGATTTTAAAATCCCGAATGACATTCTCATCTGGACAATAACTAACCTCCTGTTTGTGTGCGTGGCAGAGGAAGCTCTTTTTCGCACATTTATTCAAAACAACCTGTCACTCACAATGAGAAAAATAAAATACGGTGACCGTCTTGCTGTTTTGATCACTGCAATTTTATTCGGTCTGGTGCATTATCCTAGCGGTACAAAGTACGTGATATTGGCGATGGTGGCGGGTATGGGATACGGATGGGTCTATGTCGTCACAAGGCGGGTTGAGGCGAGCATCATGACCCATTTCGGGGTAAATTTAATTCATATCCTGTTTTTTACTTATCCTGCCTTGCGATGAGAAATACTTTCGCGGCTCATCTCTTTTAAGTTTTCTGGAAGCGCCTGAAAAACCAAAGGATTGCCGGAATATAATTTTATAAATTCATTCTTTATTTCATTGTCGGTAATCTCAAGATTAAGGGAGGATAAAACAGCTGGTGTGGCAGCCCATATGTAAGAACCTAATCCCTCAAGAATCGATTTAACTTCATATTCTCTTCCTGCGGTTGGCCCAATCACTTCAAAGTCAATCTTTACATTGTTTTCATGAAGAACAGCATCAATAACCGCTTTTTGATAATGTGCATTAGGCTGATTGGATATAAAGACAATATTTTTTATACTGGGATGATCATTCAGCCACTGAATTAAAGACATGATGGTGGTTTGGGTGGTTGGTCTTGGAAGGTCGCCACGTGGAGTATCAATAACACTGACAGGTATACTATTTTTTGAAAGTGAAGAGACACTATACAATTCTCTTGCCAAATGAGTCTCTGTCAATTTTTTCCAGTCGGAAATGTTAAATTTAGCAGCAATACTGGAAAGCTCACTTTCAGTTGCATCTACATTGGCAGTTACATATCGCTCTCCAACCAATAAGATCATGTGTCCTGTTTTCATTTGACGACTCATCAACTCTTCTGCATAAGCGATACGGGCGGACATACGTTTCCGTGTCGCGCCCAGTATGCATACAGCATCTGGATTTTTGATTTTTGGACTAATCTCATTAATAAATCCAAGCGTGTTGAGGTTGGCAAGAATTTCATCGTTGTTTTTTAACATCCACTCCTGTGATTGTGTTTCCCATCTCTCCTGTGTCCCTGCTCGAATTGTAAAACGCTGTTGTGTTATCTTTACTAAATTTAAAATATCTTCAGCGAGTTGATTCTGATTTGATTTAAAAATATTTGAAATACTGTATGGTTTGTTTAGAGGCGAAACACCGGACAGATTTAAAAGATTATTTAGCGCTTCCTTTTGCTCGGGTTTCCTGAATCCGTAAAAATTCATCGCATTCTGTAGAGAGTATTTTTTGTGAGAGTGTATTTGGTATATCGATGCTGCCGAAAAAATACCTACTGCAGCAATGGTTGCTGATATTTTTATGTTTTTTCTCATGACTCATCCTCTATCTGAAATTATAATGGGATTTTTTTTGATCGGTCGTTATCTCAGCGCTGGATGGGTTATCGCGTATTGATGAACAGGAAAAAAATGAATTTCTGAAAATAGATCGGAAGTTATTTCCGGTGGTATTTGATTCATTATCATCACAACTATTTGTAGCAGGCACTTGATTAGACAACTTCTCGCCCGGAAGAACACAGGATGTCTGTAGATCTGCAATAGAAGTGCTTTTTTGAACCAGAACCGGGGTAGTCACAACCATCTCCCCGCCAAGCTGATCGATAAATGTTGCTTCTACAAAACTGGCTCTACAGCCTGTTTCGGGTGTTGTCCCAATATCAACAGAATAACGGCAATGATTTTTATCATCACATTTTTCTTTATCCTGAAGCAGGCGGGATTCATAACGTATGCCTGCATTATAACGAAAATCACAATTTTTAGGGTTGGTTGCCTGCCATAATTTAACATGGGTGGGTTTGCCTTCCGTGAAAACTACTACTGATTTGTCTGTATTGTGCTCCCAAGAAATATTTGGCCGTTCAGTGCCTGTCAGGATGGACTGATACCATCCAAGAATGGCTTTCCCTACTATCTTCATGTCAATGTAATGTGACTGGTTTGGTATCACTCGGGTTCGGGTTTCGCCCGGCAGGGTATCAAGATAAAGTGTGGAAGAGTCTGGAACAAAAAAATCATCGCCACTGGCGCTAATGATATATTTTGGAATGGAAAGGCGTTTTTTATAATGTTCACCCTGCGAACCCTGAAGATAAATTAAGGGATCTTCAATGTGCATCAGTTTTTCAAATTCTGGGGTTTCAATGTGAGATGTTATTTTTTCTGCTTCATAGTCGCGAAATGCCGGTGGCCATGCGCAGCCGTAACTCCGATAAATATGTCTGATGTTTTCCTGGGTGTTCAAAATATCAATGACAACAGGAACAATGGCACTGACTCGATTATCAGCAAGTGCCGAAAGCCATGTAGCCCAGCCTCGTTTTGAGGCACCTGCTACCACAAAGTGGTTCAGATTGATTTTCCATTCATTCAGGGCAACGTTTTGAGCTGCGTCCATTGCTTTAATAATGGCTTTTGTCATTGGCAGGTGAACTGGCCATGAGTCACCCTGTTCGGGTGCCTCAAGAAATCGCCGCCAGGTATAGGCAACAATGCTATCTTCTTTGCGTTGGATGCCATCATCAAAAGTCAGATACTGGTTGGGGACATCCTGCAAAACAACGATGATCGAATGGGTAAGGTTTGCCATACTGGAAAAATCCAGTGTGGCGGGTGGGGGATTGTGGCCACCATCAATCGGATTGCGTGTGCCACCACTGACAAATAAAAGAGCTGTGTCATGAGCAACCGTGTCAGGACGGTATATTTTCAAAGTATGTGCCCATTGCGCCCCGCTCTGGCTGACAGCCTGTTTGGGCCATACCTGCGAAGTCAACGTGTATTGATAGCAGGAAACATGACTTGATTTGTCATAATTAACGTTTGCAAAATGCAGAGGCGAAGAGATAGGCTCTGGCGACTGAATATATCGCTGCAGGGTATTTTCAGGCCTTAATTTTTCTGGTACCTGTGTTTTGGCATACAGGTAGGGTCCGGCTATGGCGGGAACTGCCACCAGACATATTTTTAAAGCACGTCGCATCATAATTTTCACTCGCAAGATACCCAAGTTTAGGACCGCCCAGCGTGCACCGATTGTGTACATCTCAGGCATTTCTGTCTTGGGAGCGCATAATAACGGTTGTGCTTTATTAAGTCACTGTAAATCTGCGTTTGGCGATATCTTGATGCATCAGCTCTTGACCGTGTCTCGTCATTGCTTATATCGTAGCGCCCTGTATTTCTTGAGAAATAACCTCATTAATCCGAGAGATTAACCATGTCCACCAAGATCAAAGGTGCGGCCTATACCGAGCTTTTAGGCTCGATCAGAGCCCGCATTGCTGCCGCCCAGCATCAAGCCCTAAAGGCCGTCAATAAGGAGCTGATAACCCTTTATTGGGATATCGGCCGGTCTATCGTGGAGAGGCAGAAGAGTGAGGGGTGGGGCAAGGGTGTTGTTGAGCAATTGGCCACTGATTTACGGGCAGCCTATCCCGGAGCCCGGGGTTTCTCGGCTGCAAGCCTATGGCGGATGAGGTCGTTTTATGAGGTCTATGGCAGCCATCCAAAACTCGCACCGCTGGTGCGAGAAATTGCCTGGAGCCATAACATCATTATCATGGAGAAGTGCAAGGACGATCTGGAGCGTGAGTTTTACATCCGCATGACACGGAGGCTCGGGTGGACCAAGAATGTGCTTATTCATCAGGTCGAGAACCAGACTTATGAAAAAACTTTACTGAACCAGACCAACTTTGAGAAGACTCTTCCGGGACCACTGCTTCCGCAGGCAAAATTAGCAGTTAAAGATGAATATACGTTTGACTTTCTTGAGCTGGCGGATGAGCACAGCGAGCAACAATTGGAGCAGGCCATTCTTGGGAAAATGGAACCCTTTTTGCGTGAAATGGGGGGATTGTTTACTTTTGTTGGCAGCCAGTATCAGCTGAAGGTCGATGGCCGGGAATTTTTTATTGATATTCTGCTTTATCACCGCCACATGAAATGTCTGGTTGCGATCGAATTAAAAATTGGTGAGTTCAAGCCGGAATACGTTGGGAAAATGCAGTTTTATCTGAGAGCACTCGATGAACAGGTTCGGCTAAAGGATGAAAATTTTTCGATCGGTATTATCCTCTGCAAAAGTAAAAGCAAAACAATTGTTGAGTACACGCTGCATGATGCAAAAAAGCCTATCGGGGTGGCAGAATATAAACTTTTTTATCAATTGCCCAAGGCATTGCAAAAACAGCTTCCTAGTCCAGAACTGATCGCGACACTCTTGAATGGGATATGATTTTTTTAAATTATATTTTTTTCTGGCTGATGGCTAATTCCACGCTTTCTTTGATTGTTGTTCTAATGGTTTTTTTGAGACATTTAATTTTTTCAGTTGTCAGGCCATGTTTTAGTGCATTGGTATTTCTTGGCTGTCCACCACTGCCTTTGCTGCCACCATGGATGCGACAGCGCTTATTGCCACGTACAGCAGGGGAACGGCAGGGGTTACCATTGTTGCGCTTGCATCTGGCGCCGCAACGAGGGGCACTATCGAAGGCATATCGTTTATTTAGCCCGGTACAAGAGGTCGTTTTCATTTTTTTGACCCAAGGGTGGGGGGCGTTCCGATCGTGCTCCCTACGATTGCCTGTCCGCCATTGTGAACGTCAACCCGCTCAATAATAATTTTTTGCCCCCCCTTGCCTTGTAATCGAGCTAACAGATTTGCTTGCTGTGTAAAGCAGTTGACAAGTTTAACGGCCGCATTGGTGAAGTATTGTTTGCTTTCTATTTTCACAGCATAAAAACAGAACTGATTTTCTCGGAGCGTTACACATCCAGAGAGATAGCGAAACAAAGTATTTTTCAGTATATCGAAATATATTACA
>Ga0206941_10340_pt1 | contig 10251 bp, 8 predicted proteins | sample Alteio_BWOrgHeat_9_FD_153251 | JGI IMG/M metagenome (GOLD analysis project Ga0206941, IMG submission 153251) | Enriched cells from forest soil in Barre Woods Harvard Forest LTER site, Petersham, Massachusetts, United States -... | ecosystem: Environmental > Terrestrial > Soil > Temperate forest > O...
ACGGCGGAGCCGGACACGTCGATGTTTGACGCGCCGGAGATTGTCTATCGTATGAAGAAGCACCATCACGCGGGAATGATTGTGCGCTCCACTGACCCGGAAAGGGTGCGGGGGCTGCTGGAAGACTACGGTGTGCGTTTTGCCGAGGCCTACCTGGCGGTGGCGCCGGTCCCGGATAAGCCGACTGCTTAAAATGGAATGAGCTTCGACTGAGAGGGTTTTTCCCGTGAGCGAGTCTGCCTACCAGTTTCCGCATCGCCGCTACAATCCACTGCGTTGCCAGTGGGTGCTGATTTCGCCGCACCGGACGCAGCGTCCGTGGCAGGGGGAAGTTAATCCGTCTGCAGGGTTTTCCGAGCTGCATTACGATCCGACGTGCTACCTGTGTCCGGGCAATGAGCGCGCGGGAGGGCATCCTAACCCCCGTTATGAAAACGTATTCATTTTTGACAATGACTATGCCGCGCTGCTGCCGGATTCGCCGGCACCACAAACTGAAGGAAAGTCCTCGTTATTGCGCGCGGAGCAGGAGCGAGGGCGCTGTCGCGTGCTCTGCTTCCATCCTGATCACAGTCTGACGGTCGCGCTGATGGAGGAGCCTGACATCGTGCGCGTTGTGGATGCGTGGGTGGAGCAATACAAAGAGCTGGCCGCAAATCCGGCTATCGGCTACGTACAGATTTTTGAGAATCGCGGCGCGATGATGGGCGCGAGCAATCCACATCCGCATTGCCAGATATGGGCGACGGAGCATGTGCCTGACGAGCCGGCGATCGAGACGGAATCGCTGAAGGCTTATCAGGAAAAGCACGGCTCTTGCCTGCTGTGCGACTACCTTAAGACGGAGACAAGGGAACAGACACGCATTGTCTGCGAGAACGATGAGTTTCTTGTTGTCGTTCCGTGGTGGGCCGTATGGCCCTTTGAGACGCTGGTGCTGGCGAAGAGACATGTCGGGTCGATAGCAGAGTTCTCCGGCGCGCAGCGGGCGGCGCTGGCGAACATCCTGAAGCAGACGACGACGCGCTACGACAATCTCTTCGAGACGAGCTTTCCTTACACGATGGGTTTTCACCAGACGCCGTGCGATGGCGGGGGGCACCCGGAATGGCATTTTCACGGGCACTACTATCCGCCGCTGCTGCGGTCGGCGACGGTGCGCAAATTCATGGTGGGGTTTGAGATGCTGGGGATGCCGCAGCGCGATATTACGCCGGAAAGCGCGGCGGAGAGGCTGAGAGCTGTTTCAAAAGTTCATTTTACGTGGAAATAGTCGATCCGTTTCTCGGGGATTACGCTGTGCTCCGAGGTAACCAACTTTGCGGTTACAACATTGTGCCCTCCAGGAACTAAAAGGGAGCTACCCGGATCGGTCGCATAGAGATAAAGTTGGATCGTTGAGTAGCACTTGGGGGAGGGCTACTGAATTGTTAACGCCAGTGGACAAACTGTTCACTGGCGTTTTGCATTTAGGGATTGCGCGCATAAGACGCTGTTCGCGGTATCGGTGGTTGCACAGCCTGTCAGGGTGCATTAAGCGCGCATTTTCAATCCATGTTTCTCTTTGTCGAAACGAATGGAATTGATTGGGAGCGGACGGCAGAGGCTCAAAACTCCTCACTTAAATAAGTATGAAAAGCATAATGTTACGTTCGCTTCTCTGACAACTTCGGGATTGGCTAGTCTCTGGATCATTTTAGGAGGGACGGCTTAGATTGCACGGAGACATTCGACGCCGTGGCTTTCACATCGATCGGGCCGCTATTTGTCGTGCAGCAGGTTCTGGTTCACCTTGTAATTGCCCGGTCCGCCCGTTACCGCAATTGGGACAACCGCGCCGGCGTGCTTCTTCTTGAAGAACGGCGTCAACGGCTTCAGCAGAACTGACTTGAACCCGGTGGTGACGTGCGAGATGTCGGACTCCATCTTCAGATCGCCAAGCATGTTCACGTTGCCGTTCCGTAAATCGTACGTACCCCTAAAATCCGCCGAGGCTCCCGGCAAGGTAAACGTCAACCGCTCTGTCGAGACCACGCCGTCGCGAACCTTAACCTGTCCCTCCAGGCTAGATAGGACCGTCGCTGCGGGATCTGTTTGCGCAGAGTCAGGATCATCCTTTGGCGGCTTCAACCCCTGCGCCCGCTCACTGAAATTCGTAAGCGTGTTTTCCTTCCCGTGATCGGTTACCCGCTCCCTGGGCAGAACAAAGCTGCCATCCATCGACAGTCTCTTAAGGAACGCCGTTCCGTCCTGTTGCGCCGCAAGATGCGCATGGGCTTTTAACACCACGGGTCCGGCAACCGGCGGTTCATCGTGAAGGAAGGGGCGAAGCAGATCCTGGACCCGCGCTTTCGTCGCCATCAAGTCAAGATCCGTTGTCTTCGGCATGTTGGCCGGCCCTGTGACCGTGCCTTCTGCATCTACCTTGCTCTCCCCGGTTTTGACCTCGATCCGGTGGAGCACCACATTGCCGGTGAGACCATTCACAGTGCACTGTACCGAACCGTTGACGGGCGTCGACTGGCCTTCCGCAACCGCCAGATCATGCGTTAACGCCGAGGCAAACAACTCAATCGCGGCCAGGGCACCCGAAAAATGGCCGTCCGATGTCAGCGTTCCATGCAGTTCTCCGATCTGATCCAGCCGTACGCCCGTGAACGTGAACCTGCCCGATAGCTGCGTCCCTCCCAGGTTCGTCGGAGTCACCGGACCGAAGCTGCCGATCGCATGGATCTGCCCCGCAGGCCACGCATTCTGCATGTCCACAACGTAAGAGGCGGCTTGCCCCTGCCGCACATTGCGCATGATCAGCTGACGAATCACATAGGTGTAGAGGCCGCCATTCTTGCGCGTCAGGTCGAGCGCAGCGTCATGAATCACCAGCTTCTCCACCGCTGTTTCCGGACCCGCAAAGTCCCCGCTGCTTCCAGGCGGAAAATCCTCCTGCATCGCCCGGCTGCCCACCGGCGGAATGACCACGTGCAGACCCTTGATATCTATAAGCCGCACCTCCTTCCGGAGCAGAAGCAGGTCGAGCCAAGTCCCCTGAACAATCAGATCCTCGGTCGATCCCACCGGTGGAAGATCGGGCGCCGTGTTCCGTCGTAATGTGAGCGCCTTGGCTACAAATCCGGGATGCGGAAAATAGGTGCGGTGATACGCGCTGACTGTGATCCGGCTCGCCAGTAACTGCTCAAGCAGAGGTTTCACATTGCGATAGCGATATGGCCAATGCTGATCAATGATGTAAATCCCAGCTACCAGAGCCACAACCATCGGCACACCTATAGCCAGCAACCAGAGCAGCCGTCTGCGATGTCTTGTCACGAACGAGGGAGCCTCGAAGGTGGTCCCGGTTTCTTTCACGAAGCTGCCCGCCTTTGCTCACGTGCTGCTTCCTTGGGATGCAGCCGGGCTGTCTGACAGTTGCGGCTTGCTTTTCAGCGGCGAATCTCGTTCAGCGCAAGCTCGTCGCCTGCACCGCGACTGCGATGACGATCCCGTCCGGATTCTCATCGTTTCGCGACCCGATCGAGCTGGAGGTGCTGAGCGATCTGAGTCTGCGGCAAGTTGCCGCGAAATCGACTTCGCGGACACTTGGCGGATGGTTCATTCGCCCGACAAGCGGACTATTCGTCCATCTGGAGAGTCCACTCAATGGAGATTGGGAAACACTAGCGCGTTTATCGTTACTTAACTTGGGTCCGCGAGTGTTGTCTTTTGGATGATCTTCGCATTCATAGCCGGAACCTGCATCGTCAAGGTTTTTTCTGTTTCGCTGGCCGCTCGCTTTGCGGGATTTCGCGGATTGGATCTTGTCAATCTCGCCATCACAACGAACGCGCGCGAGGCCCTGGCATCGTGCTGGCGAGTGTCGCCTTCGACGCCGGCGTCATCAGTCCGAAGTTCTACCCCACCCTGGTAGTGGCCGCCGTCCTCACTTCGCAGATCGCAGGGGCGGCTGGATTATGTGCTGCGCAAGGGATGGCCGCTTCGTATGCCGATCGCCTCTGGCGAATCAGCAGAGGTGTCGGCAGAGAGCCCGTCCATCGCTTGAGAGCGGAGCAAGACTATTTCGGAACAAGCCGTGGAGTCATTCAGGGCTCTAGGAAAATATTTGCCGCCTGATTATCAAAGAAATTATTCGGGCTGCTCTCCCTGCTGTGCCCGTATGTGCGAAAGACGCTGCAGATTTTGTTGCATCCTTTCCTGCGGATCATCTGGTCCTGATGGAGGTACGTGAACGATAGCTCCCGGCCCGGGTGCCTCCTCTTCGGGGGCTTCGGCATCAGGCGCTCCCAGATGGTCCATGGAGGCTGCAGCGGGAGTTGCGATCGACGAGCCGCCATGATTGACCGATAGCAGCAGCTCACGCGGGACACCATCATGCGCATTGCCTACCATGATGAAATTACAGCCTGAACCTATAAGCAGGCTGGAGAGGACATCTTGCGGATTTCCCGGACCGTAGGAGCCAAAAACTCGCGCAGTTCCTGTCGTGCCGTCAATCGTCATGCCGCCCAGCTGGGCTACCTGCTTCAGTATCTGATCCAGATCTGAATTATGGGCATCGACTGTCAGATTTCCGTCTTTCAGGCTTACATTGGCGGGCAGTGCTTGTACATTGCCAGAGGGCGGAGACTGGTTCGCCGTCTTGACCTGCTTCCGTACATGTGCTGGACGGTTTGTGTGATCGTCAGCCTGCATAGCGGGCACGCTGCAAAGACCGGCTATGAGGAGTGCAAGGGAAGACGCGTAACGGTAGCGATAGGAGGGGAAGGGCATACTGCGAAAAGCCTATACAAGCAGTATAGCGCCGGGGATGGTTAGTTTTACTGGTTAAGCCATATTTAAGGCTGCAATCGCAAAGACAGCCGACATGAAACGTCGAATCTGCATCTCTCTATGTGGGTTGCCTGCGGCGATTCCACTAGCAGGAGAATGGCACATTTCATGCAAATTGAACGTATCTTGAAGCGTTGGGTTGGCATTTTGCCACTCGTTTTAACCATTGCGTTTGCAGTTCCAACATACGGTGCTGATTGCACCTTACAGACACAGATTCCGGCGCCGCAGAGGGAAGAGCTGTCCAATGTGGCTCGCAGTCTCGTCAGCAAAGTGCAAGGCGGGGATATTGCGGGCCTTCGAAATGCAACCCTGGCCTCAGTTACTGCTAGTTTTGATGGAATTGCGAACTCTGCCCAAACGCTCAAGCCGCAGATCGAACAGGCAGGTCTTACTGTCGATACCCTGATTGGATTTGCAGCCGCTCCCGGACAGCAGGAAGGCCAGGGTGCACAGTTTTTTTGTGGCACTGCGGATTCTTCAACGACCGTAGTGCTGAGTTTTCCTTCTCTGCCGCCCGGACAGTATGCACTCGCCATCGTTCATGCGACCGGGGTCTCAAAACCGCAGCAAATCTCGCTTATTTTGGCAAAAACGCCCGAAAATCAGTGGAAACTGGCCGGATTTTTTGCCAAACCGATGATGCTCGGCGGCCAGAATGGACTGTGGTATTGGAGTGAAGCGCGACAATACGTGCAGAAAGGTCAGAATTGGCCAGCATGGTTTTATTACCAGATTGCGGCCTTTCTTGTTGATCCTGTTGACTTTCTGTCCAGCACGAATATGGATAAATTAAGACAGGAGGCGGAAAAAGTGCGTCCGCAGGACCTCCCCGGTGAAAAATCGTGGACGGTCAATGCAACTGGCGATACCTTCAACGTTACCCGAGTCGATACTTCCACCGCTCTCGGTTCCCTCGATTTTGACATCGATTATGCCCCGAGCATCTCGCAGGCCGCTCAGTTGCGTGACCCTGTAGAGGCGCGCAAACAGGCGATTATGCTGATGACAAGCGTACTTTCAGCACATCCTGGTTTAAGAAGCGCCTTTCATGGCTTATGGGTTCATGCAAATTCGGGAAATGCGTCGATTTTTGCTCTGGAATTGCCGATGAATGAAATACCAGGGGGGACAACTGCTACGGCTTCGAATGTTGAGACTCTACAGCCGGGGAAATAAACTTCCTAACTGAAAATCTAACTCGTTACTAACTTTCAGCATTTGGTTGCCTGCATTACATGAAAAATACCAATTTTTAGTAACTTTTTATTGACTTACTTAAGTTACCAACCTTACTATCATCTCAAATAACTCCACCCCAGCGGCTTAGAGAAAGCAGCAATCGGTCCCGCCAGCCCGCTACTCGGCGTGTGTCTGTGCCTTCGTACGTCCAATCCGCGGAAATTTGAGAAAGATGCTGAAATCTGTGAAGGTTCTCTCGCTTACGTTTCCATTGCTTGCTGTTTTCGTTACAGGGCCGTCATTCGCGAATGTTATCGTCAGCAGTCCCCAGAACGGGGAAACTGTGACAACAGGCCAGGTAAAATTCGTCGCCACTGCCAACACCACGACCTGCTCGAAGGGTGTGGCTTCGATGGGCATTTATGTCGATAACAAGCTGGAATATGTCGTAAACGCTACCATTATGAACACCGCGCTGGCTCTTCCGGCAGGCGCGCACGACACAGTAGTTCAGGAATGGGACTATTGTGGCGGCGCGACTCTAACCTCAATTCCCATTACCGTAACTGGAAAATCCGGCGTATGGGTTACTTCGCCTGCTAACAACAGCACAGTGAGTTGGCTTGCCAATTATGTAGCCACGGCCACAACAAACTGCCCGCAGGGCGTGGGCGCGATGGGTATTTATGTAAACAATCAACTGGAATATGTGGTCAAAGGCGCGTCGCTCAATACTCAGATGAACCTAAGCCCGGGTGCACAGAACACGGTTGTACAGGAATGGGACAATTGCGGCGGGTCCGCCATTTCACCGGTAAATGTAACAGTAAAAGGAAGCGGCAATACCTTTACTCATATCCAGAGAAGTAAAGGGTGGAATAGTTGGGGACAACTGGCTCCCTTATATCAGGACTGTGATAACCCATGCAGAGGCGTGAAATGGTCGATGTCGCAGGGCATTAAGGATCATTCAATCAGTGGCAATGCGACGCAGTTCAATCTTTCTGGCACGACACCGTATGCTGACGTGCTCTTCGAAAACCCGCTGATTGGCATGTTTTCTACGCAAGGGTTGCCGGATGTTGATCGCAAACTTGTGCCTTCCCTTCACAATTTCACATACGATGCATGGTTCTATCTCGGCAATCCGACTGCTACCCAGGCGATGGAATTCGACATCAATATGTTCTTCAATTCGATAGGCATGACGTGGGGAACAGAATGCCGCATCCGGGGAGGAGATGAGTGGGACATATGGGACAACGCCAAGGCAATATGGACACCTACGGGTATCCCCTGCAAGCTGCTCAGCAATAGCTGGAACCATGTCACGATTAACGCGCAGCGCGGCTCGAATAATACGCTGATTTACCAATCCATTACGCTGAATGGCGTGACTGCCAATCTGAACAAGTCTTACGCTCCATTTAGAGTGCCGTCAGACTGGTACGGCGTCACAGTGAATTACCAGATGGATGGGGACGAGAAGCAGGAAGCCATCACCAGCTATCTCGACAATTTCAGCTTTATGTATTGGTAGAGCAGATTTTCCCGTGAATCCATTTTCTGTGTCCCAAAATGGATTCCGGGAAAGCTGTGTAAATCTAGCCAGATTTCTGTGGCAAATTTACGATACTCGGGAAGTATTTGCACGATTTCGGAAATTGGTTGCCTGCGACTGATTTTTTTTAATATTTCTCTGCAAAAAGGTTTTCTGAGAGCCTTTGCTTGTGTAATTATTCATCTGAAAATTAACTTCATACTCCTGCCAAGGACAGCAGTTCGATTGGGCCTACGTCTCCGGACGTACTCGATACGAACCAGCAGAAACACGTACATTCTGCAAGTGCGTGTGCGAAAAAAGAGCTTGTCGAGGTTCGGCCAGACGCACGGTGTCTCTCCTCTCAGATCAGCCATGCAATTGAAGTGAACAGGCTGCATTCCTCTGAAAAGTCGCAGTTGGACAGGCTAAGTTCAGAACCTTAAATATGCTCGTGCATTAAACGATCTTTAAAAGGCAGATTCATGAAGATTTCCTCCCCCCTTCTCCTGATCATTGGCCTGTTGGCCATGCCCGCATTTGCGACGGTAGTTGTCAGCAGCCCATCGAATGGCTCGACAGTAGGCTCAAACGTACAGTTCGTCGCCAGTGCGAATACCACCACATGCTCTAGAGGTGTCGCCTCCATGGGCATTTATGTGGACAACAGTTTGAAGTACGTTGCCAGTGCAATCAACCTGAATACCACTTTGTCTCTGAGCACAGGTGGACACCGCGCAGTGGTGCAGGAGTGGGATTATTGCGGAGGCGTGACCTCCACGACCATCAACATCACCGTGAATGAGCAGGCGGGTGTCGCCGTAACGACGCCGGCGAGCGGGAGCACTGTAAGTTCGCCGGTGAATTATTCGGCAACTGCCACGACCCCATGCGCCAAGGGTGTTGCGGCGATGGGTGTCTATGTCAACAATAGTCTGGCCTACGTTGCAAGCGGATCTAAGTTGAATGCACAATTAGCCATGGGCGCAGGGAACCAGAGAACGACTGTACAGTCATGGGACAACTGCGGTGGCGCCGCTACGAAAACCGTGAATGTGATAGTAGGTGGCAAGACGCTATCAAATCTGCAAGCGAGCGGTGGTTGGAATCAATGGGGCGAACTGGCGCCTGTATACGCCATCTGCACTTCTTCTTGCCCGGGCGTTAATTGGTCCATGTATCAGCATGTGAGCAACATTTCTTTGAGTGGAAACGCCACGCAATTTAATATCGGCGGAACTACTCCATATTCCGATGTGCTGTGGTCGAATCCGATCATGGGTCAAGGTTCGACACAGGGGCTTCCAGATACAGGCCATACGCTGCTTCCGACCCTGCACAACTTTACCTATGACACATACGTGTTCGTGACAAATTATTCCATCACGCAGAATCTCGAATTCGATATCAATATGTACATGAATGGCGTCGGCATGGAGTGGGGAACCGAGTGTAACCACCTAGCTGATGGAGTGTGGGACATCTGGAACAACGTTGAAGCAAAATGGATGCCGACGAGCGTTCCGTGCAATCTGAATAACAACGCCTGGAACCATGTGACGCTTCAGGTTCAGCGCGAAGCCAATAACGATCTGCTTTACCAGAGCATCACGGTGAATGGCACAACTCATACCATCAATCAGACGGTAGCGCCATTTCAAGTGCCCGCGGGCTGGTGGGGTATGACGGTGAATTACCAGATGGATGGAAACTACAAGCAATCCGCAAATACGACATACCTGGATAAATTTAACGTTACTTACTGGTAGGAACCACGATTGAGCCTTGAAGCATCTGAGAGCTCCTGTAGCTCCAGGTGTTTCTCGGCCTCGTCGTTTTCAGTATCGCGCGAAGACAATTTGCAGAGTACATAGCGCATGACCTCTGTCTTTGCTTCTTCGATCGGCATGGGTGAAATCACCGTAATGCCACCGTGCAAACGGGCAAGCCGCAGGTATGAATCTCGATTCGAGTGAAGAAACTCCAGGGGATACTCCGGCTTGCGCGCGCGTGCTTGCTCCGGGTCTGCGTCGAGGATGAAGCTGACCTCGGGCGCAGGCACAAGGCGCAACATTGCCCGTGCATACAATCGCATGATGGCATTTTCTAGGTTGAGATTCGCGAGCTCGTCATATATATAACGGTCAAAGATGATCACGTCTGCTTCAAAATGCAATGCTGCACCCACCTTTCTGCGTAGGGAGATTGCATCTAGAAAATACATGGCCAGCCGAATACAGGTCATCCACGGAGATTGAATATTTTTGTCGGCGCGTTGAATCGGAGCTTCTGGTGTACCGACCCCTTTGTCGCCTGAGAAGATCGTATGTCCGGCGTTTTCGCGGATGTGCTTGAGGGTCGCAACATCATCCCAGAATGTAAGCAGCTTCACTATCCGCATGTCTTGCAGGGAAGCTTGAAGATGGGATATCTGGGTACTTTTACCGGCGCCGTCGATACCCGAAAAACTTATAACTATAGTTCGCCGGCTATTGCTCACTGAAGTTTCTCCTGCGAGTACTGTTTAATGCGGGTGGCTGGAACTGCTTGAAGAAAGAGCTACGACAGTTCCGACTGCGACCGCCGCGCCGACCACAAGTCCTACTCTGAGCGCCAGTGAGTGTTCTCGTTTTTGTTTTGCAGGGGCAATGGCAGCCCCTGACGGGCGTGAATCAGTGACACCT
>Ga0206941_10344_pt1 | contig 10125 bp, 7 predicted proteins | sample Alteio_BWOrgHeat_9_FD_153251 | JGI IMG/M metagenome (GOLD analysis project Ga0206941, IMG submission 153251) | Enriched cells from forest soil in Barre Woods Harvard Forest LTER site, Petersham, Massachusetts, United States -... | ecosystem: Environmental > Terrestrial > Soil > Temperate forest > O...
GGTCGCGCCCTTGCAGCACGGACAGCAGCCGGGACAGCAGCACAGACATAAATTATAAATCCAGCTGAAAACAAGCCCTGAAAAGAACCCGGTCAAAAATCCCCATGCACCCGCAACAAAACTGCCGACCATGGACACTTCAACACCCGGGAAAACAGCCGCCCAGCGTGTCACCATATCCACTGTCTGCGGAACAAACATTCCCTTCATTGCAAGCATCGTAATTACAAGTTTAAAACCACCACACATAAATCCAAGTGCCACCGCCAGTGCAACCGCGCTTAACCGTGCGCGTTTCATTCCTGTCATAACGCCTCCTGATTCCCTGATTACATACAAACCTCCAAACCGTATAATTATACACCCAAAACAGTCAGATTCCTGCATTTGCCCCGGATTTCATCCCTGTTTCTCAGGGTGAATTATGGATTATTATGAATTTTATTCCGTAATATTGTTAATAATAAATACAGAGCAGTCAGAAAAAAATATTGCCTGAAAAATACCAATAATTTCCCAGGCAAGAAAATTAATAAACCTATTTCCGAAAAATCACGGCAATGTGCTGCTTTCATGATGCAACTCAACTGAGTTTTTTCACTCCAAGATTCATAAACAGAGGTGTTTTTTCAATGCCGACGCTTTTTAAAGTTTCTCAGCCGGATAAAACACAGGCTGCAGATGAGCTGTCTGAGGCTGAAATGAAAACTCAGCAGATGAGAATTTAATCCAAACACTGTTATTGCGAGAAAAGTGCGGCAATGACGGAACTTACTTTTTCAGTTCCCGGATTGTTTTTTCCATCAACCCTGCCACTCCATCCAAAACATCAGGATTCTCACTGTCAAACCAAACCGTCTCCTCTCCCCAGTGTCTGAGCCAGGTCAGCTGACGCTTTGCAAGCTGTCTCGTTGCAATAATGCCGCGCTCAGGAAGTTCTGATTCACTGATCTCACCGGCCAGATAAGCGCACACCTGTCGATATCCCGCAGAACGCATGGCAGGCAATTCAGGCGTCACACGGTCATCTGCAAGTAATTTTTCAACTTCGGAAACCAGTCCCATTTCAAGCATCTGTTCAAAACGCCGGGCAATTCTGTCATGAAGACAGTCACGATTATCCGGCGCCACCACAATATTGCAGACTGAAATCCCCTCAAGCGAATCCTGCCGGTTTTCCTGAAGCTCACTCATCGGCTTTCCACTCAGACGAAATACCTCAAGGGCACGCTGGATGCGCTGCGCATCATTCGGATGAATGCGTCTGGCAGCATCAGGATCCACCGTCAGAAGTTCGCTGTGCAAAACAGGCCAGCCCTCCTCAGCGGCACGCTGCATCAGCTGGGCACGGATGTCTGCATCCGCAGAGGGAAGCCCTGACAAACCCTGCTGCAGCGCATGAAAATATAGCATCGTGCCTCCGGTCAGCAGCGGGATTTTTCCGCGCTTCAGCACACCTGCGATCAAAGGGGCGGCATCTTCACAGAACTGTGCGGCAGAATAGACTTCATACGGTTCACGGATATCGATCAGATGATGGGGGGCTTCTGCGAGTATGTTGCTCTCCGGTTTTGCAGAGCCAATATTCATGCCCCGGTAAACCATGACCGAATCCACACTGATAATTTCGACGGGAAACAGACGATGCAGATGTATTGCAAGATCTGTTTTACCCGAGGCTGTCGGGCCCATCAGACAAAAAGCAGGAGATGACATGTCAGCGGCCACGCAAAAAAAGTGCGTCCAGTTCTGTCATCGAAAACTGTCTGACGGTCGGACGGCCATGATTGCACTGGCCGGCATGCGGCGTTGTTTCCATGGCACGCAGCAGCGCATTCATTTCAGGCACACTCAACTGCCGTCGCGCATGCACAGCAGCACGACAGGCCATGGTCCCAAGCAGCGCATGGATGCGTTCATTCAGCCGGTCAGCCGCGTATCCTGCCACCAGATCTGCGGCGACATCCCGCACCAGTTCATCAACGGGCGCGTCCCGAAGCAGTGCGGGAATTTCACGCACCATCACAGAATCAAGCCCCGCACGCTGAATGCGAAATCCCGCCTGCTGCAGCAGTTCAGACTGTGCTTCAAGCGCCGCAGCCTCTGATTCCCGCATATTCAATGCGAGCGGCAGCAGCAAAGGCTGTGAAACAAGGTGCCCAAGCGCAAGTTCCTGTTTTAATTTTTCATACAGCACACGTTCATGCGCTGCATGCATATCCACCAGCACCAGACCTTCGACGTTTTCTGCCAGAATATAAATCTGTTTCAGCTGCGCGAGCGCATACCCGAGCGGCGGGACTGCAGCATCCTGTGTCTCCGTTGAAAAAACAGCAGGTTTTGAAGGTTGAGTCACATCATGCAATGCCTGCCAGACAGGCAGAAATCCCTGGGGCGGTCTGGATGAAACAGGGGTGTGGGGCGCTGAAACCACTGGTGCTGAAGACAATGGCGGACAAACCGCTGACGGACAGGTATTCAATGGCTGCAATCCTGCCAGCGCATCTTTCACACCGCGCGCCACAAAATCATGCACCACTCTCGCCTCACGAAAACGCACTTCATGCTTTGCCGGATGAACATTCACATCCACCCTGTCAGGCGGCACTGTCAGAAACAGCACATAGGCAGGAAAACGGCTGCCATACATCACATCATGATAGGCAAGTCTCACCGCATGATTCAGACTCCGGTCCCGCACCATCCGGCCGTTCACATAAAAATACTGAAGATCCGCCTGCGAACGTGAAAAAGTCGGCAGCCCAATCCAGCCCATCAGCTGATATCCTGCAGCTTCTGCCTCCATCCTGACGGCCTGCTCCACAAATCCTGATCCGCACAGCGCTGCAACACGCTGTGAGCACTCCTTCTCAGACTGAGATGACCTGTAATGTCTTATTGTTTTTTGATTATGTTTCAGTGTGAAATCAACCGAAAAAGCTGACAGGGCAATTCTTCTGACCAGCTCATCAATGTGTTCAAATTCAGTTTTTTCACTTTTCAGAAATTTACGGCGTGCCGGTGTATTGAAAAAAAGATCACGCACTTCCACGGTGGTGCCTGATGGATGCGCGGCTGGAGCCGGCTGAAGGGATGCATCAGACCCCGCCGTTGTCACACGCCAGGCTGCCGCACCCTTCACAGCAGATGTCAGGGACAGTCTGGAAACAGAACCAATACTGGCCAGCGCTTCACCGCGAAATCCAAGCGTTGTAATCCGGCCAAGATCATCTGAGTGCGCAATTTTACTCGTTGCATGACGCGCGAATGCCAGTGTCAGGTCCTCTGCATGCACACCGCAGCCGTCATCTGTGACCTGAATCAAACCGGATCCACCCTGCTCAATGGTGAGATCAATCCGGGCGGCTCCTGCATCCAGTGCGTTTTCGAGGAGTTCTTTGACGACAGAGGCCGGGCGTTCGATCACTTCACCGGCGGCGATCTGGTTGGCGAGAACTGGGGATAATGTGTGGATTCGGGACATGGTTGGGTCATCGGTTGGTTGTTATTGATTTATAAACTTTTCACTGTCATTTCCCTTTTTTTGTCATCCCCGCGAAGGCGGGGACCCATCTTCATAAGTTTCCTGCGCACAATGGGTTCCCGCCTTCGCGGGAATGACAAATGTGGTATCACTTTTTACGCCGCCGTCTTTTTTTAGCCGGGTTTTTTTTCGGCTCTTCATAATGCTTCTTTTTTTTCTTCGGCAAAAACCCCGGCGAATCCGACTCCCCCTGCGACAGCGCAAAATCCATCTGCCGCTGATCCAGATCCACCCGGGCGACTTTGATCATCACAGGCGTCCCAAGACGATAACGCACGCCGGTCCGCTCACCGACCATCTCATGCCGGAGTGGATCAAAATGCCAGTAATCATTCGGCAGCTGACTGATGTGCACCAGTCCTTCCACAAAAATATCCACCAGCTGCACAAACATGCCGAAACTCGTGACGCTCGACACAATGCCTGCAAATTCTTCGCCGACTTTATCCAGCATATATTCACACTTCAGCCAGTCCACTGCCTCGCGGGTGGCATCATCCGCACGGCGTTCTGTCATCGAACAGTGTTCACCGAATTTCTGCCAGCTGGCATCCTGTTTACCCGGCGTGAATTCCTGTTTCAAAATGCTTTTAATGGCACGGTGCACCAAAAGATCGGGATAGCGGCGGATGGGAGAGGTAAAATGCGTATAAGCCTCAAATGCCAGACTGAAATGCCCTTCATTGTCCGGCGAATACAGTGCCTGAGACAGTGACCGCAACAGCACTGTCTGTATCATGTTGAGATCGGGACGCTCTGCAACGGATGCAAGCAGCATCGCATAATCCCGCGGAGCCGGCTGCTCACCGCCTGGCAGTGTGAGTGCAAGTTCATTCAGGAACTTGCGCAGATCAAGCAATTTTTCAGGGGAAGGACCGCGGTGCACACGATAAAGTCCCGCACATTTGTTTTCCATCAAAAAACGTGCGGCTGAAATATTGGCACAGAGCATGCACTCTTCAATGAGACGGTGGGCTTCATTTCGCACCAGCTGAACGATTCGTTCAATTTTACGGTCAGAACCAAACACAATGCGGGTTTCCGGAAAATCAAAATCAATGGAACCGCGCTTTTTGCGTGCTGAAGCCAGCACCTTATAAATGCCATACAGAGATTCAAGATGCGAAAGCAGCAGCGCATGCTTCTGACGCAGTGGTTCATCCCCTGTGACCAGCATGGCAAACACTTCGTTGTAGGTAAGCCTCGCGTGTGAACGAAATACCGCTTCATGGAACTGATAATCTGCAATATTGCCTGCAGCATCAATCTGCATGACACACACCATGGCCAGACGGTCAACGTGAGGATTCAGCGAACACAGCCCGTTGGAGAGCACCTCCGGAAGCATCGGAATCACCTGCTCCGGAAAATACACAGAATTACCCCGGTTCAGCGCCTCGGTATCCAGCGCAGTCCCTGGCCGCACATAATGACTCACATCTGCAATCGCAACATACAATGTCCAGCCTTTGCCGGTTTTTTCGCAGTACACGGCATCATCAAAATCTTTGGCATCTTCACCGTCAATGGTGACAAATGGCAGATTTTTCAGATCCAGTCGTCCTGCTTTTGCAGATTCCGGCACCGTTTCCGTGAAGGCTTCAGCCTCTTTCAGCACTTCCTCAGGCCAGACATAGGGCAGCTCATGATTGCGGATAGCCAGATCAATTTCCATTCCAGGCGCCATATGATCACCGAGAATCTCGGAGACCTCTCCCACCGCACGGGCATGCGGCCCGGGCCAGCTGACAATGCGCACCATGACCATCTGGCCATTTTCAGCGTTATGCCGATTTTCAGGGGGAATCAAAATATCCTGCGTCAGACGTGTATTCACAGGCTGCACGAATCCCACACCCGATTCTTCGATCAGTCGACCGGCCACTTCGTGGGTATTGCGCTCAGTCACTTCAACAATGGCAGCTTCTCTGCGGCCGCGATGGTCTACACCCACCACCCGCGCCAGCACCCTGTCATCATGAAACACCTGCCGCATTTGTCTCGCATGCAGGTAAAAGTCGTCCCCGCCTTCATCCGGTACCAAAAATCCAAACCCATCCCGGTGCGCAATAACCCGTCCTGCCACCAGATCCATGCGACTCGGTACGCCATAGGCGCCGCGTCGATTCTGAATCACCTGACCATCCCGTAACATCGCAGCCAGTCGACGCCGTAAGGCTTCACAGGCTTCCGGATCCTCCAGACCAAGGGCTTTTTCCAGTTTACGAAGAGACTGTGGGGCATCACTTTCCTGTAAATGCTCCAAAATATATTCACGACTGGCTATGGGCCGGGGATATTTCTCCGCCTCACGGCTTGCATGTTTATCTTTTTTAACGGTTTTTTTCGACATGCTTATTCATTTTCCACTCTGCGTTTTTTGCTAAGATACTCTGCGGACACAGAGATTGCTATCACCTGGGCATTAAACCGCCACTTCACCCCGAATAGCCGGGTGTGATTGATAGTTCACAATCTCAATATCATCAAAACCATAATCAAACAGGGAGGCGGGCTTACGCTTCAGATGCAGGGTTGGCAGGGGCAGTGGATCACGTGACAACTGCAACCGCACCTGCTCCAGATGATTGGAATAAATATGGCAATCCCCGCCCGTCCAGATAAATTCACCCACTTCCAGATCGCATTGCGCTGCAATCATATGGGTCAGCAGCGAGTAAGAAGCGATATTGAAAGGCACCCCCAGAAAAGCATCCGCTGAACGCTGATACAACTGACAGGACAGTCTGTTGTTCGCCACATAAAACTGAAACAGCAGATGACAGGGCGGCAGCTTCATCCGTGGAATTTCACCCACATTCCATGCACTGACAATGAGACGCCTTGAGTCCGGATCACGCCGGATCAGGTCCATCAGCTGAGTCATCTGATCAATCGCTGTGCCTTCTGCCGTTTTCCAGCGCCGCCACTGCGCCCCATAGACCGGGCCCAGATTGCCTTCCTCATCCGCCCATTCATCCCAGATGGTGACATTATTTTCACGCAGATAACGAATATTGGTTTCACCCCGCAGAAACCACAGCAGTTCATGGATAATACTGCGAAGCGCCAGTTTTTTGGTGGTGACCAAAGGAAACCCCTGATTCAGATCAAAACGCATCTGCAGGGCAAAAGTGCTGAGCGTATCCACCCCCGTGCGGTTTTTTTTCATCACACCACGATCCAGAATCGTCTGAAGAAACTGCTGATATTGTTGCATCCTCTACCTCCGCTGAATGGACCAGACCCACAAAATAAGACCTGCAAGCATCATGGGAAGCGACAGCAACTGACCCTGACTCATCCACCCAAACGCCACAAAACCCTTCTGAACATCCGGCTGTCGAAAAAATTCGACTGAAAAACGAAACAAACCATAAAAAACCAAAAACAAGGCTGACACCATGCCCTTTGGACGCGGCTTTCGCGATACGCCCCAAAGGATACAAAACAACAGTACCCCCTCGAGCAAAAACTCATACAACTGAGAAGGATGACGCGGCAAATCCCCTGCCAAAGGAAATACCATGCCCCAGGGCGCATGCGTTACCCGACCCCACAGTTCTCCATTGATAAAATTACCAATGCGTCCTGCAGCAAGACCCAATGGCACCACAGGCGCCACCAGATCTGTCAGCTGCAGAAAAGATCGGTGCGTCCTGCGGGCGTACAGCCACAGTGCAAGCAGCACCCCCAGCAGACCACCATGAAATGACATCCCTCCCTGCCAGATGGCAAACAAACGAAGGGGTGCATGGATCAGATGGGCCCAGTCATAAAACACCATGTAGCCAATCCGGCCGCCCAGCACCATTCCCATTGCTGCAAAAAATAAAATATCCGGCAGTTCTTTTTTCTTATAAACAGGCCTGGACAATCGATCCAGCCGCAGCCAAAGAAGACCCCAGGCCAGCAGCAGGCCCACCAGATACATCAGGCCATACCAGCGGATGGCAAGCGGACCCACCAGATGCACCACCACCGGATCCACACTTGGAAAGGTCAGCATGACTTACCTCACGGGAAAAAACATACTCATAGAAACACCCAATAACACCACCCCGAACAGCCGTCGCAACAAAGAACGCGGCAACACCCGTCCCAGTTTGACACCCAAAGGCGCGCTCAACATACTTGCCACAGAAACGCCCAAAAAAGCAGGCCAATAAATATACCCTGCCGCAGTCGGCAGGGACACTCCCCCCCACCAGCCTGCCATCATAAAACCGAGTGTTGCTGTCACACCGATCACCAGACCACACACCACAGAGGTACCTGCCGCCTCAGGCAGCGTCATCCCGGAACGCAGGAAAAAAGGCCCGAGCATCACACCCCCACTGATCCCGAGCAACCCTGCCATCATCCCCGTCAGAACAGACACACTTTGCAAAATCCAGGAGGAGACCTGAACGGGTGTTTTTTGGACTGTGGGTTTTCGTCTGACCCAGAACAGGCGCATGCCGGTTATCAGCATAAAAACACCAAAAACACGCCGCAGCACCCATGACTTCAGAAAGTGTGCCGATACCGTTCCGATCACGGTTCCCAAAGCAATACTGACCACCATCTTCTGAAAAAAATCCCAGCGCACCGCCTGCTGACGGCTGTGCGCCATTAAAGCCGACAACAGGGTCATGATCATAATCGCAAGGGATGTGGCAATGGCGACTTTCATGGCACTGAAGGCAGGCATCACATCAAAATGAATAAACAGCCAGCAGAGAGCGGGCACCACAATCAAACCACCGCCCACACCAAACAGACCAGACAGCAATCCGGCGCAAAGACCCACCAGAAAATAATTTCCAAACATGCTCAACGTTTACCCGCCCGGATAAGCGCACCCAGTCCCGCCTGCTGCAAAGCCAGTTCCATATGACTGCGGATCATCACAGGACTTTCCATCACGAGCACCTCCTGCAGTATCTTTTCAGCATCCTGCCGGGTGAAGTGACGGATCACCCATTTGATCCGGGGAAGTGATGAGGCGCTCATGCTGAGAGAGTCAAAACGCATTGCGACCAGAAGCAAAACAGCCACTGGATCCCCTGCCAGTTCGCCGCAGATGCTCACGTGTTTTCCTTCCGCATGTCCCGCCTCAACCACCTGTTGCAGCGCTCTCAAAACGGACGGATGCAATGAATCAAACAAACCGGCCACCCGCGCATTGTTGCGGTCCACCGCCAGCAGATATTGCGTCAGGTCATTGCTGCCCACCGACAAAAAATCGACGCGGCGCGCAATGGTACGCGCCTCATAGACTGCGGCAGGCACTTCCACCATCACACCAAGGGAGGGAAACCGGATATCCGGCATTTCCGAAGACACTTCTGTATAGGCCTTTTTTAAAAGACGGATACACTCATCCACTTCACTGACATCTGTCACCATCGGCAGCATAATGCGCAGATTGTCATATCCCCGGCTCGCCCGGAGCATAGCCCGCACCTGCGTCAGAAAAATATCCGGATGATCAAGACTGACCCGCACGCCCCGCCATCCCAGAAAAGGATTGTCCTCTTTGACAGGAAAATAAGAGAGCGATTTGTCCCCGCCAATATCCAGGGTACGCATGGTCACCCAGCGGGGTGCAAAGGATGCCAGCAGCTGACGGTACATCACACGCTGTTCTTCTCCGGAGGGGAACCGGTCCCGCATCAAAAAAGGCATTTCGGTGCGGTACAGACCCACCCCTTCTGCACCTGCAGACAGAGACAGTCCCACATCCACGCCGAGCCCTGTGTTGACCATCAGCGGGATCCGCTCGCCATCCGCTGTCTGACCCTGCTGATCCCGCAGCACTTCAAGCGACGTTGCGAGCGCCTGCTCTTCAAGCGCAAGCCGGTTAAAGGCATCCCGCAGTTCCTCCGTGGGCGCGACATAGACCTGTCCATAATACCCATCGACGATAATGTCCTGATCCTGCAGGGCTCCCACCGGAATATCTCTCACACCCATCACCGTCGGCACGCCCATGGCACGCGCCAAAATAGCCACATGCGAACTGCTCGAACCCCGGGCGGAAATCACACCCACAAGACACCCTTCCGGCACTTCGGCAAGATCTGCCGCTGTCAGGTCTTCACCAATTAAAATGGTTTTTTCGGAATAACAGGGTTCTACGAGTTCATTGCGCTGCAGGTGGGTCAAAATCCGTGAGCCCAGTCCGCGAATATCCACTGCACGCTCGCGAAGATAGGCATTGTCAAAACTCTCAAGCTGGGTCACATGGGATTCGATGACTTCCCTGAGCGCGCCCTGTGCCCAGTTGCCCCGCCGAATCGCAGCGATCATTTCAACGCCCATGTCACTGGGTTCAAGCATTCGCTCATACACATCAAACAGGGCCCGCTCCTCGACAGGCAGCCGGGGATTTAAACGTTCGCCGAGCGCCCGGATATCTTCACGGCCGGAGGCAAGGGCCGCCTCCAGCAGTCGAATTTCAGACTCCACATCTTCAGGTTCTCTGTCAGGAATAGCCGAAAAATCCGTGATGCCTGAAATCACCACGCCTGTGCCCATTCCAATGCCAGGCGCCCCTGGAAGGCCGGTGCAGATGTTGTCGCTCTCAGAACTGCCAT
>Ga0206941_10347_pt1 | contig 10057 bp, 6 predicted proteins | sample Alteio_BWOrgHeat_9_FD_153251 | JGI IMG/M metagenome (GOLD analysis project Ga0206941, IMG submission 153251) | Enriched cells from forest soil in Barre Woods Harvard Forest LTER site, Petersham, Massachusetts, United States -... | ecosystem: Environmental > Terrestrial > Soil > Temperate forest > O...
CTTTACTTACTGAATTATTATATTGCATAAGTCAGTTATTCTTATCACGTGTCCAATTCCATATATGGATTCCTGATTCAACAGCGCATGCTGGAGTAAGAAAAGTTTATGCTACGGAAGGAAGTGAAAGATTAGATGAAACAAATATAATTCATTTGCTCTACGATGCCAATGATGAAGAGCAATGTTATAAAAGATTGCTTAGGCCGCATCATTTGGCCTTAGAAGCAGAAAGAGATGATCAAAAAAAACAATTGATTGCAGTAAATATAGTATTGCCTTCACGAGATTTTAAATCTGATAAAGATATTGTCATAAAAAACAACAAATTGTTTGAAGGTATTGTAGCTAGAAATAAAGCGTTGGTGATGCAAGCTCTTGATGAAGGCGCAAATGTTAATTGTGAGAATGCATCTGGTTTTACTCCTCTTTTTTTGGCAGCATGGGGTGAAAGTGCAGATGCCGAGATTGTTCAATTACTGCTCCTGAGAGGGGCAGATCCTGAGCATAGATTGCGCTTGGACGCAAGTGGCCCTGGCGGGAATTGGGGAGGTTGGACGCCATTATGTGCAGTGGTGCAAAACTATCATAAAAAAGGGACAGATGCTGTAGTGCATCTCGCGCGATTGTTGTTAGATAGTGGAGCTAGTATTGATCACTGTATTGGGAAAGATAAAGAAAAATGGCAAGGTTGGACTCCTCTATGCATAGCTGTACAAAATACAAGAGGGCGCACTGCCAATCCTAGTAGAGTGGTGGAGTTGCTATTGGAGTATGGCGCCAATCCTAATCACTGCATAGGAGATGGTCTTGATAAATGGGTAGGATGGACTCCACTCTTTCTTGTTCACTATAATCGTTGGAATAGCGATGCCGAACGAGACCAGATCAAGAAGTTACTACTTTCAAATAAAGCGAATATAAATCATTTCCTAGATGCAAAAAATGATCCTAGCTGGAGCGGTATTTCTTTATATACTGCATTTAAATTAAAAGATAAAGCACCTACAGTCCCAGCAAAACTATTAGGTGCCTTTTCTTGTTTGCCATTGATTACTGAAAAAGAGCCACCTAAACCGAAAGCGTCTCCTAAGCCGAAAGCATCCCCTAAACCGAAAGAACCAGCTAAACCGAAGAAATCACCTGAACCAGTTGCTGGAGCACCTCAAGATGCTATGACAGCATCGTTGAAAGCGCCGTCGCCAAGCCTGCAATTTGTTGGTGAATCAACAGCTACTCTATCAACTACAGATCCAAAAGTAGATGCTGTAGTAGCTGGAACAAAATGAAGGTTTCGTGAGATACACTTACGGCATTTCAGCGCATTTGTTTCTTGATAAATAATGTTATTTCAAAGAAAATCCTAAAATAAATTTTTGTTTGCAGATCTTTAAATCTTCTGCAAAATTTTAAACAAGTACTTTAACTTTAACTATCCTACAGGAGAGTCTATGCCTAGTTTAGAAGTAGCGCTAACATATGCACGCACAGGTAGATACATAGAAGCTGTTCGTGAATATCAAAATATTGCGGATTTATTTTTAACTTCTTCCGTTCAGTCGTTTGATTCAATGACAGCAATATGTGCGCTTAACGGTTTGCTCACTCAAATAGATATCTCAGCAGATACCTCTAATAGCATAGGAATCATGTATCATACTGTTGGAAATGTGAGAGCAGAGTATTATGTGCAAGCATTGAAATGGTATGAAAAAGCAAAAGCAAAAGCAAAAGAATTTGCTTTTGCTTATCGAAATATAGGTCTTTTGTATGAAGATGGTCTTGGTGTTCCTAAAAATTATCTTGAAGCTGCTAAACATTATCAACAAGCGATAGATAGAGGGTGTGCATTTGCGCAACAAGATTTGGATCGTCTCTTCAATAAACAGGATATTTCTTCTGAAGGCTTAAATCTTATAGGGCTTATGTATGGCAATGCACTTGAGATAAGTAAAAATTACACACAAGCACTGAAATGGTATGAAAAATCTAAAGCACAAGGGTTTGCGCCTGCTTATCGAAATGTTGGTTGTTTATACGAACATGATGCTGGTATTTCCAAAAGTTATCCTGAAGCTGCTAGGCATTATCAACAAGCGATAGATAGGGGGTATGCATTTGCGCAACAAGATCTGGATCGTCTCTTCAATAAGCAGGACATTTCTGCTGAAGACCTAAATTCCATAGGACTTATGTATGGTATGGCGATGGGTGTGAAAGGGAATTATATAGAAGCGCTGAAATGGTATGAAAAAGCAAAAGCCAAGGGAAGTGGTGCTGCTTGTCGAAATGTTGGTTGTTTATTATACGAATGCGGTCTTGGTATTCCCAAAAATTATCCTGAAGCTGCTAGGCATTATCAGCAAGCTATAGAAAAAGGATTTGCAGAAGCTCAAGCTGATCTTGATAGAGTTTTCGGTAAAGCAGATATTGCTTCTGAAGACTTAAATTTCATAGGGGCTATGTATCATAGAGGTGTAGATGTGCAGGCAAATTATGTGCAAGCAGCAAGGTGGTATGAAAAAGCGAAAACTAGAAATTTTTCTCTGGCTTATCGAAATATGGGTCTTTTGCATGAGGAAGCTCTTGGCATCCCAAAAAATTATTCTGAAGCTGTTAAGCATTATCAACAAGCTATAGAAAAAGGAAATATAGTAGCCCAAGCTGATATTGATAGAGTTTTCAATAAAGTAGACATTCCTCCAGAAGATTTAGCCAAAATCGGTAAAATGTATCATTATGGAGAAGGCGTTGCACAAAATTTTGAAAAAGCAAGAATGTGGTATGAAAAGATTTCTGGTGTGAATTCCGTGCAAGCCAGAAAATTATTAAAAATGCTAGAACGAGATTGGGCTATCAAACGTGCGAGCGAAGTAGACGATTATGTAAACGAAGTAGATGGTGGAAATAGAACAAGATTGCATAGAGCCGCTGCTGATACCCCCCCACGATTAAAAGATTGTATGCGTTTTATTCTGCTAGGTGCAGATAAAACTAAAAAAGATGGGGATACACGTGTACCTTTACGTTATTTAGCAGCAGATAAACAGCGTAAACTAACTGCACTGCAAAATCACTATAGTCATTTCATTAATCAATTGGAAAAAAAGGCCCCTGATATTATTGTAGATCGAATAATATCTGATGGTAAAAGAGTGAATCGTGAGTTAAGCGTAGAAGTACTTCGAAGATTTCATGAGATCGCCGAGCTTAAGCCATTAATGGATTTGGCAAAATTAGCTGTTTTGGGGCATCATGATTTATCTGGCCGTCCGAAATTTTCTAATGAAAATTATGATAGCGATGAAGACGATAGAGAACCTATGACAGATGATCAGAAATTTATGATTCGAATTGATGCTTCAAGAAAAACTTCAGAAGGGATTTATCATTTTGGTGGGGATGGTTTAGGAGCAGAAACAGCAAATGGTTTATATTTACAAAATAAAAATGCTATTTATTTGGGTGCTAAAGATAGAACTCAAGAAGAAGTGCGAGGGACATTGTTTCATGAATTAACTCACTTTGTAGCTTATGAAGTATTTAAAAATGATTGTAAACCATATGGAGCAGAAGAAAACACTTTAGGAAATCCATTTGATGATATTTTTAGAGGTTTAGAAACTAGAAGGCTTATGCTTGATCCAGTATTGAGTCATGTATTTGATTATCAACCACAAAATCATCACGCTGAAATGATTGTTCGTGTTCCGCAAATGTTAGCTCAATATCCTGATGGCTTGGATCGTTTGAGACAGCAAGCGCCAGATTTATTGTATTATTACAATAGTACGTTTTTGCCTGCTGTCAGAAATCATATAGATAAGCTTGAAAAGCGTGCGCTTAGTGGATGGCCAATGGAGTTATTTGCAGAAAAAAGGGAAGGGGAAGTGATGCTTGACGTAGCAAGATCTGAAGGAAGCGATTCAGGGAGTAGCATGGGCGCAAGGTGCTAAATTTTCGTTGCTGCACTTGTTTAATTAATGCTCATAAGTATTTTATATTTTAAGGAGGGTTAATTTATGGCGGCAGAACAAAAAATAAAAAATAGAAATTTTGAAGAAGCTATGTCGTGTAAGGAAAAAGGAAAGTATGTGAAGGCTGCGGAGTATTTTGAAAAAGCTTATCATGATGGTGACGGTTATAAATTAAAAGCGGAAAATGAGCTTGAAGATCTATTAAAAAACAAAACAAGTTATGAAGATTTGTGCGAAATTGGAGAAATGTATTTCTATAAGGATGATAGCTATGCTCAAAAATGGTTTGAAGAAGCCATAAAAATAAAAAAAGAAAAAAGTGGAAAAGCTTCTCGCTTTTTAGGAATAATTGAAGAAAAAAATGGAAATTATGTAAAAGCTGCGGAACTCTTTGAAGAGGCTTATGAAAGAAATTATAAAGAAGCACAGAAAGATTTAAATCATTTGTTGAACACTGGGGATTATGAAACTTTATGTGCTATTGGAGAAATGTATTTCCGCAAACATAATAATAACTACTCTCGAGAATGGTTTGAAGAAGCCGTAAAAATAGAAAAAGAAAGAAATGGAAAAGCTTATTTATTTTTATGTGAAATAGAGAAAAAGAAAGGTGATGTAAAAAAAGCAGCTGAATGTCTTTATAAAGCATCTTTAGATAATTTTTATGAATCAGAAGCAACGGAAAAGCTTCAAGAATTAGTTAAATCTACTGAGATTTTCAAAGATTTGATTAATTTTTGTTTAGAAAAAGATGATGCGAAATTTTTTAAATTTTTGTTATTGAAAATCAACAAAATCTCGCAATATGAATGGTTTGGTGAAGCTAATGGAAAAATAGAAAAATTATTGAAGTACCGTCCTGGCTCAAAAGAGCGTTATATTAGAACATATATTTGTGATGAACCCACGAATCAGGGAATCAGAGATCTTTTTGATGATTATGGCAATACTTCTAGCGCAACAAGTTCAGATGATATAACTGATAGGTTTCAATATGTGCAAAAAGATTTTGTTGCTCCTAGGAAAAAGCATATTCTGTTTAGGGGGGTTGCTTTCAATAAAAATTATTTTTCATCCAGAAAAAGGAAGACAGCTAGAAGTGTTGAGTTTCATGATCAAGCTGTCTACAGCCTTGCTACTCAAGATCTTGCTAAGAAATTTGGTGATGATTTCGAAAAGGCTGATCAAATTATCAAAGGTTATTTTACTCTTTTAAAGCTTACTGAGGACAAACCTGAATTTAATGAAAAATATAGAAAAGCTCCTCCTCGAAAAAAAAATGGAGAAGATGCTAAATTTTCCTCATTATATGAGCATTTTGTTCAAGCATATGTAACGACTTATGGCAGATTATTTGCCAGTGATGAAAAAGGAATGTGGAGAAATTTTAATTTTTATTCTTCTGAGAATCCTATTGTTTCTACATCAATTGCTTGCAAATCGGCAAGTAATTTTGCTACTGGTCATTTTATCAAACCTGAAGAAAGGTATTTTCCTAAAATCAGATATAGCACAGGAAAATTGAAACATCGCCGCTTAGGATATGTGCAAGTTTATTGCGTTGATGATGATTTTTATCATGAGCATGCTACGAGAATTAATGAAATGATTGAGGGTGAAGTGATAGGAGTAGATCATCATCATCGACATGCAAGCGAAGTTATTGTTGAATCTTCTCTTCCTAGAAAATATGTAATTGGTTTTCAATTGTTCTCATTGCCAAGTATGCATGAAGACTGGTCGTCAAATATTAAAGAAAAATATGGTTTAAATAGACAGAAATATCAAGAGTTCAAGGATGGTTTGAAGGACGCAAAGTCACGCGAAAGAATGAAGGAAATTTTAAAAGAAATGATAGTAATTGTTACAGAGCATCAAGCAGATAGACTGGAAAAAAGTGTGGAAGGATATTTGAATAAACGGTTAGACACAGCAAATTCTTTATCAAGAAGAAAGCATTCAGATTCTGATACTTCTAGAGATGCTTCTGAATCTTATAAAGAAAGGGAGCGAAAGAGAAGGTCATCTTCGAGAGAAGCAAAAGCTCCAGCTAGTTTGGCGCGTCATTCTTCTTTTTCCTATGGATCAAATGATGAGAAAAAATCACCGCATTTGTCTAATTCTTCGTTCATAAAAAAATAGAGATTTAATTTAATGGATTAGAAAATTCACTGAGAAGGCTATTTGGAATGGAGTATATAAACCCAGTTTCTATCGCGTAAGAAATCAAATCAGCTTTGTTTTTGCAAAGAAATTTAATTTTTAAATTTTCCACGTATTTTTCAACTGTTCTAAAGGAAATTTTTAGTAGGCATGCAATGGCTTTTGCACTTTTTCCTCTCAAAAGAAAAAATAAAATTTCAGATTCTCTGCGTGAAAGAAAAGCTTCTGCATATTTTCCTCCAATAGAATAGCTGCCTTCTTTATCCGAACAGCGGTCTGCTATAGGATTGAATCGAAGGAGCATGGTTCCTATTTCTGCATAGAGTTGATTGTTTAGTTCGATCCCATGACATATCGTACCTCTAAGTGAATTGTCTGGGTTTTTAAGGGCTTGCCTAGTGGTTAAATAAACTTTTATGCCGTCAGCATATTTATGAATTTCTAATGCTTTAATTATTTTTTGTGACTGTAGGACAGTTTGATCTAATGCTCTAAATCTATCAGCATGTTCTGCGGCCTTGCATTGCAAATCATGATCGGTTTTGCCAATGACCTCTTCTTTAGATTTAAACCCAAACAACTGGGCATATTCAGCATTTGCACCTAAAAATGTTGAATCTAAATCTTTCCATACAAATGCTCCTGGCACCTGACTAAAGATATCTTCTGAAAAACTGGGCTGTAATAAATTAGGCATGAAATCACCTCTTTCTGCTCGCTACTGGCTTTTTAAAATCCTGATGTTTTTCTCCTTGATAAAATTTTAATAACAATTTGGGGCGTGATAATACATTTTAATAAAGTTTTAATATAGTTAATTTTTAACTTACCATTAAACCGACTGGGAGATAAATCTAATATTATTGGCAAATTTATAATTATTTTGAAATAAATCCTTTATTTTCAAAGAGTTAAAAAACAAATTTATCGCTGTTGACTAAGGTTGAGAAGAGACAAGGTCAGATAAGATTTGAGGTTGGTACGTATAACTATGAGCAAAAATTTCATCTATGATGATGTCTTTGTTCCATCCTATCGCTTCGCTGACCAGCGAGGCTGCTCCAAGCGCGACTGTGTAGCTAGGATGAGTAGGGACTGTAATTGAATGGCCAAGGATATTCGAAATTATTTGGCACCCCCTGGATGAATTAGCCCCTCCGCCTGTTAAAAATAGTGACTGTGAATCTAATATTTCTAGCAGGTCTAAAGAAGTGCGATAAGCCATCGCGATGTTTTTCATGGTTGCGCTGTAATTTTCATGTGCTGTTGTATCTAATGATAAATCAGAAAAATTTGTTGGGAAATGACTGTTAGCAAGTTGTTCATTTGATCTGGAATATTTCTCAGTGTGATAAAAAAATTCAAGTTGTTTGCCCGCTACTGGTTGTGGCACTGCGTGAATATATCTTTTAGCATCAGGATGTATGGCGGTAAATATGTCAGGATTTCTACTTTCATATTGCTTAGGAATGGCTATCCACCCACTGGTGCCTAAATAAATATGCGGATTATTTCCAGTGATAGCGATAAGAGCGGCTAGGTCGCCAGTTCCTTGAAAGACAGGTATGCCAGCTGGAAGTTCCAAAAAATTTGCAGCTCTTTTGCTAACATATCCAACTATACTTCCAGCTTGCTGTATCTTAGGCAAAATTTCAGAATTTAAATGTAGAAATGCCAGAAATTCTTTATCCCAGTCTTTATTTTTTAAATTTAAAAATCCCGTTGTAGAGGCGGTAGTAAAATCAATGGAGTAGGTATCGCAGAGTTGAGAAGCAATATAATCATGTGCGCCAAATAAAATATATTGGCAAGCATTAATTTTTGCGCTTTCGTAATTTTTTAGCCATAACCATTTAGCAAAAGGGCTGTTTGCCTTTTGAATATTGCCTGATATTTCTATGAGTTTGTTTTTACCGAAATTTGTTTCAATCTCTAAAATTTCATGTGTTGCTCTACTATCTGAGTATAATAAAGCATTGTTCAAATGCTTTTCAGCATCTAGAAGAATTAAATCTTGCATCTGCCCACATATAGTAATGGCAAGGATTTTATATAAATCCGTTTGTGTTAAATTTTTCAATGCTTGTTTTGTAGCAAAAGAAACGGCCATCCACCATTCTGCTGGATTTTGCTCAATCCATCCTTCTTCAGAAGTAAAAGTTTTATGTGGTGCATACCCGCTAGAATAAATTTCTCCTTTATGATTGATAAGGAGAGCTTTTGTTCCAGTGGTGCCAATATCAAGAGAAAGAATCATATGCAGTAAGTTCCCCCAAAGATAAGATGGATATTTTATATAACACTATACAACGTATGTTGTTAATGTCACTAAGCTACTTGTATTGTGTATATTTTTATTTAAAATATGAAGCCTGAGTCGCTGTTCTGCCCGACCTTAAACTGCAGAATAAGATCAGCTAGAGTGTGATGCAAACCCTGATCGTAATTCTTGTTGTTGGAATTATCCACACTATGCTTAGTTTGTGTGATAAAAATTAAGCATTCGACGTGTTTTACGCAATAGCAGATATTTGGCTATTTTATTTCTTTTCACTACACAGTATTTTTGTGTGCACGGATGTACATTTCTGTACATTTGTTTTCAATTTCATTTTCATACACTGTCTTGATTGACTGATCTCTTGTTTGTTTTTTTAACAAACAGGGTCTATTTGCGTTCAGTGTTTTTTCAACTCAACCCTAAGGGCAAATATATTTCCCTTCAGGGTGAATGTATTTCCTCGTAGGGTTTTTTTATATCGAGGAAATACATGTTAAATCCATCATTGATAGATCCTGTACACATGCCGCCTTCATTTGTTTGTGAAGCAGGTAAGTATACAGTCGTCGATGCATTAACTGAGGAGGATATTTTAACGGCTGCTAAATCCATTATTAGTAGGCGATTTACAGCTACAAATGTACTCAACAGTACGGCGCTCAGCAAACAATTTTTTATCACACGCTTGAGCGAGTTGGAATGCGAAGTGTTTTGTGTGACTTTTTTAAATAACCAATGTCAATTGTTGGCGTGTGAACAGATGTTTCGCGGATCTATCCGTAGCGCAGCTGTTTACCCCAGAGAAATTGTCAAGCGAGCATTAGTGTTAAACGCAGGGCAAGTGATATTGGCACACAATCATCCTAGTGGACAGGTTAAACCCAGTGGAGATGATCTTAAAATCACTGAAGAAATCCAAGTTGCATTGGCATTGATCGACGTCAAAGTTGTAGATCACATCATTGTTGGCGGTACGCAGGCAATGAGTTTTTCGGAAAAAGGTCTACTGTAATTTTTTTTTCAGCATGCTCAATACGGTTTTATTTTTTTATGAAATTGTAGAAAGCATTTTTCAACCAACCCCATGGGGAAACTATAATTTTCCCTTGGGAGAATTGTATTTTCTTTATGGGTTTTTTTATTTCAATTCATAAGGAGAAATACAATGATATCTTTCAATCAAGTGATACTACTGGGCTATTTGGGCAAAGATCCTGAGGTGTTAAAACCTCAAGAAAAAGGCGCATTTGTTCGGCTATCTGTTGCCACTACTAAAAAATACACAGATACCAAAGGGAAATTGCAGGAAGAAACCCAATGGCATTCGGTGTATGTAAAAAACGGGCTTGGGAAAGCAGTCGCGGAATACCTCAAAAAAGGTTCCCGGGTGCATATCACAGGCGAGTTGCGCAAAAGGTCGTGGGTGAACAAAGAAGAGCAATTGCAATTTAACACAGCAGTTCATGCATTCGATATTATTTTTTTGGATGCAAAAAACGCTGCATTGCCGGAGTCTTCTGATATTCAACAGTAGCCATTAGTTGTTCAGTAGCATTTTAAACATCCACTTAAGGGGGAGTTGCTCTCCCTTAAAGGGGCACCTCCTCGTTAAGTATTTTTTCACTATTTAAAAGAG